>JAABUQ010000836.1_pt1 | contig 70657 bp, 66 predicted proteins | sample 5560001 | NCBI WGS metagenome assembly JAABUQ01 (sample SAMN10711888, study PRJNA513371) | rock metagenome | isolation source: Antarctica rocks | place: Antarctica: Victoria Land, Finger Mt nord | collected 2015-12-18 | reverse complement strand
ACAAAAATCCGCGCGAGCGATGACAGCAAAGTGGTATCAGGATTGATCAACGCGGGAGGCAAATATGCGAATGCTAATATCGAAATTCACAATGTTGAAGCAACGTTAGGAAGTAAAGTGATGTTGGGAATGGCCGAAGGAGTAAATACAAACAACTTTTTTTAAGTGATTTTCTTAATGGCATGCACTCCTTCATCTAAAGTCTAGTTTTAATTGTAAGTGAACCCTTGACGTAATATAACTTAGTGTAATGCTTACTAATTTCTCTGGTCAATTTATACTGTCTGCCCTCGAAGATTTAAGATCCACTATTGTAGAACTAATTGCAGTTTCAGCCTACAATTTCAACACGATCATCACAACTATGTTTAAAAAGGCTTAGTCTTTGTATGGGGCAAAATGAAGCTTTGATCTCAGTTAATCATTTATAGGCAGTTAAGCACTGTTTTGATTGGTTATATCTCCCCCCTGTTCAATCTTCCATCGGACCTATAGACATATCATAACAGCCAACTCGCCTATACTTACCTACCTTTAAACGGGTCCCGGTTACATTAAAACGTGTTGTAACTAGATGAATCCTCTTGGTTGTATCGTTCTAATCTATGGGCGAAAGCCCCTATTTAACTACCTAAAGATCCACTAACTGTAGCCCCTGTAGCTCCCCTACAGCCAACCAACAGGCGCTGAGCCAGCTGTTGGTTGCCCCTAAGCCCCTGAGCGCGTTAGCGCTAGTGGCTTAGTGGCTCGGCGTTGGGTTCTGCCGATCCACAACAAAACGACCCCGCCAACACTTTGAATAATCGTTTTTACTTATCTTCATCCTAGCCGTCCCCGGAGTTCGCAGCCTCAGATTTTTACTGCGTCTTTAATATACAAGCAGCGCGATCCGATCTTTGTTTCCTTGCGTACCAACGATTACTATGCGCTCGCAAATCCTGCTGGCATGCTTTACTGCCTAAGTCAGCCCTACTCGCGATGACCTCAGCTTCAAGTGAACGACCTAGCACACCGGTCAATCAGCAAATCTAAGGAATCACAGCGACTCAGGGTGCCCGGGTATTTGCAGGAAGTAACACGACCTATAACATAAACAAGTGTGAGTAAATGAAACATCTTAACGACCTACTCAAACCCGCCAAACCTATTATGCTGGTGTTTATGTGATTAACAGCTTCTACCATTACTTATTTTTACTGTCATTCTAGCCGATCCACCTCAACTGTTACCTTACGCTCCTCGAGCCGCGTTTAACGGATCTGGGAAAGATAATGATGATCTTTGTCTTTCTGGTACACGAGTTGAAATCCTCCGAGAAATAAGAACATGGGCCGATCAGGATGACAACAGATACATACTCTGGCTAAGCGGTTGGGCGGGCACCGGAAAGTCTACCATTGCTCGCACGGTTGCCCGCGAATACTACGACAAAGGATATTTAGTGACAAGTTTCTTCTTCTCAAGAGGTGGCGGGGACGTTAGCCATGCTGGAAAGTTTGCAAGTACCATTGCTAGGCAGCTGGCCGAGAAATCCCCGGCTTTTAAGGATTTACTCTGCGAAGTGATCTCAAATGGCACTGGTATCACTGACAGAATCCTAAAAGATCAATGGAAAGAGCTATTACTCAAGCCTCTGTCGAAGCTCGAAGCTGGCTCATTCCGTGCGCCATTAATCATTGTGATCGACGCCCTTGATGAGTGTAATGAAGAAGGCCACATTGACCAGGTTCTTCGACTCTTGGCCGAGACTCAAAGCTTACAACGGGTACGGTTTCGAGTATTGATAACGAGCCGACCTGAAATACCTATCCGCCATGGCCTCTCGCAAGTGGCGGATAGTGATCGTCAAGATTTTGTGCTCCACGACATATCCCGATCCGTTGTTGATCATGATATTTCTCTCTTTCTGCAACATAACCTCGTCACTATCCGGCAAAAATGGGACCTTGCTGTAGGTTGGCCAGGAAAAGAAATCATTAGACACCTAGTCCGGAAGGCTGGAGGTCTATTCATATGGGCCACAACTGCCTGCCGTTTTATTGACGAAGGCGAAGAATATGGCCCAGAACGATTGTCTGATATCCTTGAAGGTGATAGCTCAGCCACTAAGCCAGAAGACGAACTCAACAAGATCTATATTACAGTTCTTGAGAAATCTATCAGTCCCCGTCTAAGAGAGCAAGAGAGAACAAGATCTTATACGATATTGAGGGAAACTCTTGGGATTATTGTTCTACTCTTTTCACCTCTTTCTGCTCCCTCTCTTGCAATGTTGTTACATACGTCCAAAGAGAAGTTTGATGCATGGCTAAAACACCTTCATTCTATCTTGGACATCCCGAAGAATCCAAGCCGCTTGGTCCGACTACACCATCCTTCGCTCCGGGATTTCCTCCTTGATCCACAGAAATGCCGTGATGCACAATTTCGGGTGAATGAAAAGATTACGCACGGGATATTGGCCAACTACTGCATACAGCTCATGTGCGAGAATCTGAAAAGAGATATTTGTGACTTGCATGCTCCGGGGGCCGAAGCAGCGAAAGTCAGTCCCGATAAGATTAAGCAGTGTCTCCCTGCAGAGGTCAGTACGCTTGCCAGTACTGGGTACAGCATCTTCAAAAGAGCGAAACGAAGCTTCTTGACAATGGACAAGTACATCTATTCTTACAGGACCATATGCTTCACTGGCTTGAGGCTCTAAGCTTGATTGGGAAGATCTCTGAAGGAGTTCTTGCGCTCGTTACTTTGAATTCTATGGCTTTGGTAAATAATGCAAGAATTATATTTTGAGAGAATTGCAACTAATACGATAAGGGCGAGGAAAATCTCTCATTGCAAGCATTTATCCACGATGCGAAGCGATTCGCTCTTAGCAACAGATCAATAATCGAAGCGGTACCTCTTCAGACTTATTACTCCAGTCTTATTTTCGCACCAGAGAATAGTATAGTCAGAAAGGAGTTCAGAGACGAGATCCCCGCTTGGGTAGCAAGGATGCCGAAGATGCAAACGAATTGGAGCTCTTTGCTTTCGACGCTCGAGGGCCATTCAAGCTCTATTAACTCCGTGGTCTTCTCGCCCGACGGCAAGCAGCTGGCGTCGGCTTCGTTCGACGATACAGTGCGGCTATGGGACGCGGCTACAGGAGCGGCGCTTTCGACGCTCGAGGGCCATTCGAACTCTGTTAACTCCGTGGCCTTCTCGCCCGACGGCAAGCAGTTGGCGTCGGCTTCGTACGACAATACAGTGCGGCTGTGGGACGCGGCTACGGGAGCGGCGCTTTCGACGCTCGAGGGCCATTCGAGCTACATCCATTCCGTGGCCTTCTCGCCCGACGGCAAGCAGCTGGCATCGACTTCGAACGATAAAACAATATGGCTGTGGGACGCGGCTACAGGAGCGGCGCTTTCGACATTAAACGCCCATTCGGGCTCTGTTAACTTCGTGGCCTTCTCGCTCGATGGTAAGTAGCTGGCGTCGGCTTCGCAGGACAATACAGTGCGGCTGTGGGACGCGGCTACAGGAGCGGCTCTGCAAATTCTTCGGACTCTTCGGAGTAATGGAATTGTTCGATCGCTTTCATTCTCTTGCGATGAAACGTACCTAGAGACAGATAGGGGCCGACTAGAAATATCTCTGATAATATCTGCAGGCGTTACTCTTCCCACATTCTCTTCTTCTTCTGGTCTATTTGTGAAAGATCAGTGGATAGCCCAAGGAATGGAAAATCTTCTTTGGCTTCCTTCCGATTACCGAGCGAGTGGTACAGCGGTTTATGGGAATATTGTTGTTTTAGGACATGCATCTGGCCGTATTTCCATATTCCAATTCAATTGTTGAATTCTATTAACCGCCTACCAGCATGTTGAGCTCTCTACTATACTATTAGGAAGACACTACCACCAATATTAACGTGGAAACTACTTACTTAACGTCCGTCCCTGCGTGGCGAGAAACCCACCGTGACGAGCTAAACCATGGGTACTTTGACTATAAAGGAACAGAAACTCTGCACACATCTCGATTTTTGCATAATTTCATTTGAGTTGTATGCTGTGGCCATTTCTGAACACCTATGACCCGTCTACCTAGAAAATTACTTGCAAATGTCGCAAGACTCTACACAAACGTATCTCGACTATTTCCATTCAGTCAAAGAATCGCACTATATTTCTCCTGATATTTGCGAGCATATGCGATGGCTAGCTGCGTCTTCCCGATGTCGCCAAGGTCGTGCAAAACGTGAATTCGTCGTCGATCTTGCGTATTTAAGAATAATAGTGATTGTTCGATCTGCCCCATCTCCCTATCTCGATCGACGAAGTTGCCAGTAATTGACAAGCCAATAAGACGAAATGGCACTCGAAAATCATCGTGTCCAAAAGGGCGTTGTTTTGTAAAACAATGTTGCTTAGAGATTGAATTTCGCCTGTTGAGAGAAGTGATTCTCTATCAATCGCACTATCTATCTTGATTTCGAGTCGTAATGAGACTTGTCGATTGCTCGATCATCTTTTCAACTACCTCGCATATCGTCTAGAAGTTCTCCTTCTTTGATCGTTCGAACTTGTTCATACTAAAATGATCTCGTGATAGAGAGTGTTTCTTTGTCAACTCGCTCTAGTTCAGGCAGCTAGAAGTCTCGTCGATCACAAATTTCTATTTTCTTGATCAACATTGTGCTTCGTCTAGATCTCCCTAGCTTACTTGAATTCGACTCTCACGAAGAATGACGCCAACATTGCTTGACTTTTGCTCGAAGAAGCAGATTACATGAGTCTTGCCCTTCTCTTACCTTATCTCAAAGAAGTTTGTGATCAAATCTATTAGACTTTCGTTGCCAAGAGATAAAATATTTAGAATTGCTACTTGAATTTAATCTTTCGCGTATTGACTCTAAGCAGCCCAAATTATCTTCATCTAATTTAGTCCACCTGCGCCTTAGAAGAGCGTCCCAAAGAACATCATGCCTATGATAGATTTGAAGATTCCATGTCATTTGATGTTGAACTAGTAGACATCGACAATAATCTAAGTAATGTCAATGTAGCATTGTTGTCTTAGAATGAGTATGCTATTCTCAAAATCACCAGGCCACCAAAGCAGTGCGCAATGAATAGTAGAGAACGAAGTGGACAAGCCTGTCGATTCGTCAATATTGCTTTGATATATTACTTGTTAGTCGAACTTTACTTTTCGCTTTCGTCTAAGGCTTAAAAGGAGACGCTAAGTCATTGTCGAAGTCTTTTGATTAATAACCTCATCTTCAAATCATTGCGACTGATATTCGTATCTTATGATTCGAATGTTCGAGACTATCGCGAGCAGCATGTGTCAATCTTTCAATTAGTCGACGTAGCGCTTCGAGGAGCCACCCATGTCGACCTTCTTGCACCAGGTATCCTCGAGATGGGCGCCAATCCCATGGATGGCAACAATGCTGGAGCAAGGCTATCAATGTCAATAGGCTGAAGTACAGAGGACGGGTTTTGAAGTCGTACTTCATCGATGATGTAGGATTCGCGCCCTGGGCGTTCGAAGAAGGCTCGTAGAGGACTTTGAGCTCGATGTCATCATCCGTCACCACTCGTACCTAGGTCTTGTCAGCCGCCGTTCACCTGGCCCGCGTCGTGCCCTTACCATAGCGATAAGCCAATAAAAAGCTCTTAAAAACTCTATTTCTCGACTAATTAATTATTAAAAGACATGTTATTACTTTTTAAGATATAATTACAAATAAAACAAAAACAAAGAAGAATATTAATATCGAGAGAAAGATTAAAGAGAAGAAGAAGAAGAAGAAGAAGAAGAAAAAGAAAAACAAAACTAAATATCTACAAAATAGTTTCGTCGCAAAATTAGAAAAGAACTTGACAAGATTAAATAACAACAAAGAAAGAAATAATAGTAAACTACTTATATTTGCAATTTCTACAATTATAGTTAAGTCTTCTTTATCTTTGTTCTTCTTTGCTTTATTTTTAAAGCGTATTGTTATTAATTAAGACGTTGCGTTAAGAAAGAGAACAAAACTATTAAATTCGAAGCTTTTTATTTAGACTATTAAACAAGCTCTTAATATACTAGAACAAAAGATAAATAATATATTTATAGATATAATTGCAAAGACAAAGAATTGAACAAAGAAAAATAATAAAAGTAATATCTATATATTATAAGTAAATTTATTGTCGAATAATTTGTTTATCTTAATAGATATATTCGAGAAAAAAGCAAAATCAAAAGTATTTATATTAATAAAATCGAAAATCTTGCGACAAGAATAAGTTCTAATACAAATAATTGCAAGAGTTCTATAAAGTTATTAATAAATATAAGAAATATAATATAATTTGCACAATTTAATAGCTTATAAAGTTTATCTACTTATCTAACATCTAATAAAAATGTAGTTAAATTTAATATTTTTGCGAAGATAATAATATGCAAAACAATGTTTTATCGTATTTGCATTAATATTTTTTTCAAAAAATTCTCGAAAATCAAATTATATTTATATATTAATCTATGTTTTCTTCTATAAACAAGCTATATAATTGCAGTAATAAATTTATATCTAATTTGTTATTGTCTCTTGTATATTGTTTATAACAAAAGAATCAAATTTAAAAGATAAAATATTTAGTATAAAATTTTAAATAAGCTTTTCTAAATTTAAGTCAACTTAATAGAGATTAAGAACAATACTATTTCGAGTAATAAAATTGTTTAAATTAATTAATATATAGATTAGATATATTTAAATTAACAAAAAGAATTTGAGAGCAATACAAATAATTTTATAATATTGTTTAAGTATATTAAATTAACGTTCGATAATATTACGACGAAAAATATACTAAAGATTAAATAACTTTTTCTTATTTTGCAATTTAAAATATAATTAAAATAATATCTAATATCTTAATACAATATTATTGTAAGAATTAAATTCGAATATTCTATATCTATTAAATAATATTAATCGAAAAGAGTTTTAAAATTACAAAACTAAGTATTTTATAATACTCTTGTATTGTTTGCAATACTCTTTTATTTTGTCAAAATATATATAAAGAGTATATTAAAGTTGCAAACAACAAGAATATTTTAAGTAAATTGTTTTATTTTATTTTAATAGAGTTCTTATTTATTTGTAAATATATAAATGCTAATATAAGAGTTATTTAAAAGTTTAATACAATTCTTAAAATATAATTAAAACTCTCTCGATTTTCGTCTATAATAAGATATAGATATATTAATTGTAAACAACTTAATCTTATAGAAATAAAAATTGTGTATAGTCTTCAAAATTTTGTAAAAAACTCTAGATACTATTTCTATTAATCGACAAAAGATTTTGCTTATTAAACAAAGACTAGTAATTTGTCTTATTATATAAAGATATATATCTAGCTTTTTCTTTAGAAATATATCTTTTTGCAAGTTCTTTATCAATATATATCTCTTTAATTATACTATTAGCGTCAAAAAGATTAATCGAGATATTCGAAATATCTTAAATATACGTAAATTGAAGTTGCTATTGTTGTTTATAAGCTTCAATATATATTTGCAATTAAAATCAAAATCAAAGTAGACAAGTTCGCAAAAAATAATATAGAGAAGAATAATCTAAGTTACTATTGTTATAAGTGCAATAATTAGTATTTTTAGAAGCAGAAGACAACGCATTTGTCGTTAACAACGTGCTATCAATTAACGATTTATAGATATAAAATTGGCGATAACAAAGATAACAAAGATAGTCGAGAGATAATCGAGAAAGGAAATAAAGCGTACGAAAAGAAGTTATAAGAGGACATAAATAGTACTATTTGCACCTTGTATGTTTCTGTTGGAGAACTGCAGAAATATATTATTAATAGTATTATTGTCGCGATAATCGCTACTATTTAATTAGTAGTACTACTGCGATTTGAATTCAAACGATGGTTGAAAGTAGTATCATCAATCCTATTTTAGGGTCCAAAATTAGATCTAGTAGGGCCAATAGAACGACTGGACGCGAATCCAAACAGGCCCTTATGCTTTCTGCCCCCGACCATCGTGTGTTTCAGGCAACTCTAAGTCTAGGCTTCTAGAACGCATCGTTGCTGCGCTTATTCAATGTAGGCATCCATCCGACTTGGCGAAGATGCAATGGGGCACATTGATTCAATTATTGATTGAGCGATCTTCCTTGGCTTTTTTCTGTTGTTGCAACTGGGGGAAATCGCTCTCCGTCTCATAATACTCGTGCAAATTATTCGCCCTCATAGTCTCCTATAAAAGCCACTTCAAACACAACCCAACAATACTTACTATTCTTGAATCTATAAATCATGTGAATTCCATCTGTCTTACTCTACTCAGAAGCCTAGTGTCGATCTCATCCCCACTCAATAGAGATGCTTTGTCTTTGAGAAATTTCAACGAACACTAAGACTTAATTCCAGTATTACATGATGCGTGATCGTTCAATTCTAACACCCTCGTACAAACGAGAAATAAACATGGGTATCAATACTCCTCGTAATTAGGCAATGCAACACACGTACCAATGCAACAATAGTCGAGTTTTGGGCCTTATGGATACACTTGGGGCTTAATCCAGCCTAGAGCTTAGCTACTATTGCACTGGCCCGTGTGTTGCACTGCCTAATTAAGGGGAGTAGCGCTGCCCGAATTAGCGTGTGATCTCACCTACATATGTAGTGGGATGAGAGATTTGCAAGTTACTTACACATACGCACCTTATCTCAATGTTCGAAGAGTGTGTAACCACCTTGACTAATATGATTCGCAGCATATATGCTCTTCCACTTCAGTAGACACCCAAAAATGCAGCACGTCGGAAGCCTTCCTCGGATCATTACGAGTCTGGTACACTGCAAATATCGATGGCGAGACTTGTTGACTAGTGAAATTCGTGTAAACTACTAGTAAGGGCGCTTATTGAACAACGCGATCTCTAGGCGGGTCGGGTACAATAAGAGCGAAAGTCGCGAAACTAGAACAAGACCCTGTAATGGTGGTTTTAAACTGCAAGCGACAAATTATTAAATACTGCCATCACGCATAGGAATAACTCCATGGCTCCCCTTGTGAAGCTGACCTGATGTACTACTTCTAATATGCCTAGAAGCTTGCAATTTCTGAATTTGGGATCTTGAAGAAATACGCAATCGCAGTCTTCCCAAAGCCAGCTTGCCAATTAGCGATTTCATGTTCATTCGCGTCTCTTGGCACTCTTTTTCGCGAAATCCTCCCTCGCCCTCGTGTATACACCTAAAATCATCGAAAATCATCGCCAATTGCTTCTATTAAGCCAATTAGCTCACTAAAGCTTCTGTATACACTGTCGACCTCAATCTAGGTGGTTTGCCCTCCCCCTTATTGACGTCGACATGCCTGCGATTCTCCTCGTCGTGACACGATCCAAAATCGTCCAATATCTCTTACTCCATTGGGGCAAAAAGGCTATCGTCGACGAGCTGCATTGTGACGTACGAATCGTGCAAGAAATATAGGAAAACATGATTATCTATGAGTCATCGTTTAGGCCTCAAACTCGCAAACGAGGGGACTCTCGCAAGGTTCACCTCGTCGTCGAAGAGTCCTTGGCCGCATATATAGAGGAGCAATCGTGGGCTATGCATAAAGAGATGATTTGGTTCCTATGAGAGGAGTGGGGTATATACGTGTCTCGTCCTACGATTTGCAGAATCCTAAAGAGGCTGCGTTTGAGCAAGAAACAAGAACAACGAGTCGAACATCGCTAGAACGAAGAGCTTCGTTTAGCCTAAATAGCATGGCTCTTCGACGTCATCGCTAAGCAACTAGTGCTCATTGACGAGTTCATGTTTAACGAGACAACGAGATGGAGGCATACGATGTATGCCTCGATTGATAAGGCCAATAGATATCATGTGAATTCAACAAGAGATCGTTCCTAAAGCGTGCTTCTTGCCTACATCGTCGACGACTATCTATCATGTATAGCAATTCGTGAGGAATGATTCAATGCGAAGGCCATGCTGCGATTGATACTAGACGAGCTATTGCCTCATTGCAACGCCTTTCTTGCTCAACGAAATATAATTGTTCTAGACAATGCTAGCATTTACGTCAATTCGCAAATCGAAAAGATTATTAAAGCCCACGATTGTGAGACTCGATTTTTGCCTTCGTACTTATCAAACTTCAATCTTATCGAACTAAGCTTCAATGTATTAAAGGCGTGAATTAGACGATATCAAAATATCTTGTGGCCCATCTTTCTAGACACATTTGGCGACTATTTGCGATACGCGATAAGAAAGAGTCGATGTGATCGCTTTGCATACGAGCACTTTAGACACAATGCTCACGAACAATATATATTTGAGAAGAATATACGAGAATTAAACAAACGACTTGCAAAGTACGATATCAAGATAGAGAAAAAGATGGAAAAGAAGAAAATTTAGATCTATGAACGTTTTATTGCAATGACAAAGAAAGAGTGAAATCTAATGTAGATATAAGTCGATTTCGAGGTCAAATGAGTTCTTAGAAATACTCGTGGGAGATACTAACAATTGCGTTTAAGACTTATTAAAATCTATATATATTCTTATGCATTTTCTATCTATTTACATGTTTAATCAAAGCTCTTATCGAAACTTCAATTATCGATCATTTGAATCTTGTTAAAATTGCATTACACGTCTAAGAAACAATCGATTTTTAGTGCAAAATAGAATCTCTTACTAACATTATTTCTTCTTCTTCTTCTTATTTGCAATATTTTCATCATTTGTTTCATTGGCATTGCTAATCTCTTCGACCATTGCAAGTAACGTCTTCGCAACTCGATAAAGAGATTTAAATTAAACTATATTTGTCTTAAATTTGCGCGTAGCTTTGTCAAATATATCTTTCTAAATAGTTATACGATATGAGATCAATAAGAGATTTGCCATTTGCTTTAGATCATTTATCGTCCACTCTTAGTTCAAAACAATTAAGTATATTTCGATCAATCAATTGTGACGCTTCTTCGATGTTTTTTTGACGAGCTATTTGAAGAACTTCGCAATGAATACGTTGTTGTCGATCATTAAATTAATAGAACTTGACTTGCGAGCAACAAGAGAAGAAGAAGCAATCACGATAGTTTTCTTCTTCTTCTTTGATTTTATCGTTGATTAAAGAGACATATTAATCGCAAGAAATGTAGACGATAAAGAAAGTAATGCTTGTTAAGAGAGAGAATCGTAAGATTCTTGCTAATATTTATCTCACATCTATTGTTAATAGAGCAATTAAGATGTAGAATTTGATTGATAGAACATCGTCGAATGCGACTGATACATAGATCGTTGCTAATACATAGACTATTGTTAATACATAGATTGTTGTTTATATACAAATCGTTACTAGATCGTAGAAGTCGATTCCTTTTGCGTTAGACTCGACATACTTTTGCCCATAGTCTTTTGAAGCTATATGCTAGTCATTTGCTTTTGGAAGATCATATACTTCTTCATAATACTATTGAAATCATCTTGCTACTCACGTTCGTCGTCACGCTTCTACTTCGACCTAAAATATCAAGTTGTGAGAATTATCTTGTCGTGCTAATTCGTCCACAATAAATATAGTACACGTGGGGGTCTATATATCGTCACATTTGATTCCTAATTAACGATGACTTTGGTCCATCGCGCTTGCTTCAAAGCTTCTATACTATAGTGCTTGTTCGTATAATTAATGAAGCAATAGTTGTTCTTGTTGTTACATTGTTTATCATGGCATTGCCAATAATTAATGAGTTGCTTATTTATATTGCTCGCATTCTCTAGATTAGTAGCTCGACTTCTCGTTTGTTCAAGCAATCGATTTGTTTTGATAAGTCTAGCTTTCGACGTAAATTCCTTAGCTAAAGAATTAGAAATTAAATCAAGACGAGCTTTCTTTCGAATCTTAACTAGATTCTTATCGACAATCGTAGCGATTTCTATCTTGATCATAAGATTTGAGTAGAACTTTGCAAATTAAGCTCTAATTATCTCGACTATCTTGCTTCACTAGAACTTTAAAAAGTCGTCGATCGATTGATAGATTTGCACGATTCTAGTATGCTTCGATCTAATTATCGTTATAATAGATTGCATTATCTAGTCTAGAGTAGTATTGCGTTTGTCAAATATCGCATTAAAGAGTTGCTTAAACGTCTAAATATCGAACTTACTAAGCGATTAAGTAACGAAAATGTATGCCCACTTAATTCGTTTGTTGACGCGAAGATCGACTTTCATCTTAATCTTTGAATCGTCGTACTTATCTTTTAATCGCAACTCATCGAACTTAGAAGTGAGCAATTGATTTAGCTTCTTTTGAGTTTTACGCTTCTCGCGAAGGCGACAATGTGCTTTCTCTTTATTGTATTTCTTGACGTTTGTCGCCCACAATAGTTGTTTCTTCTCGAGTCTTATTTCCACTCTTATGCGAGCTTCTTTCTTTCTCTTATTTGCCTTATATTTACGTTTGCGAGCAACATCACCTAATGAATCGCGAGCAATAGGGTCGAAGAGCCCCTTCTTCGCTGCAACGCTTCGTGAATCATAAGTGACTACATAAGACTTCGTCTTTTCGATACGACGATCCTCTATTTGGCGAAGCTAATTCTTTTTTCTCTTCAATAATGTTGTGATTTCTATAGAACGAGCAAGCATAGCAAGCAAAGTTAATAGTGAATAGGGGTTGAGCATAAAGTCTTTTGCTTTGTCTTCGTCGACAACAAAATCTACAAGGGCAGGAGAAAAAGAAGAAGAAAAAGAATCGATAGCGACATTATCTTTGTCTTTGCCTCTAGTATTACTAGATGTTGCATTTGCAACTGCACGAGCAATCTAAACTTTGAGTCTTTTGGATTGACGAGGTGGGATAGATGATGAAAGTGGTGAAGAGCCTTGACTGCGTCGCCCAAGAGCCATTTCGACGACAAAATACACCTAGAATACAATAAACGATGTATACAGAAGCTTCAATCAGCTAATTGGCCTAATATAAGCATTTGGTGGTGATTTTAGGTGTATACACGAGAGCGAGGAAGGATTTCACGAATTAAGTGTGCCAAGAGACGCGAATAAACATGAAATCGCTAAAATCACAGTAGCTCGTTACAACCCTTATTCACTCCCATCAATGCTCTCACGATGAAGTTGATTTCATTGTCTTAGAGAAGTTAGAGCGCCTCTCCTCCCTCGCATACACACAGGTGACTAACTTTATACTAGATTAGATTACTAGTCCATCCAAAATTCTCGAAATCCTTGAAGAGCTTGATTCTTTCATACAAATATAGGTGGATGAAGTTCGAAGACCTCGAGAAGAACGCTAGTAACACTTTAATCTCGAAGCATAATGCGTACTTCTAGTCCTTATTGCGACCATGGGCAATCGCAGCAATCATTAAACCCAACACGAACAAAATCGTCTTCGAGTTTGGCCCCATCTCGTCCTATCTCATTCAAACCAACGATAAAATCAAACCTCTCACCAATACATTGTTCTTTGAAATACCTTAGTCTTAACCCTCTCGAACACGCCAACTAGCATACGAGGCTTAGAGATGATGTCAATTTGTAACATCTATGATTCATAGCAAACAACACTTATTAGTGAAAGGTTCCTCGAAGCTTTGAGGCTTGTGAAGTATATTAGCATCACTTCTAGTACTCGTGGAACTTTGTTTAAAGCGAGATAGGCAAAGGGCCTTTCACTAAATCTTTGATATGGAAAGCGAAACGCAATTCAGGTTATTCACATTAGGGGCCAAAAACGAAGCAAAGACTAACATGAGGGTGAGGAAACCATCCCTGATGTCTAGGGTCGTACTTCTCCTCTCATATTCTACCTCAACCCATCTTAGTTCTTTAGCACAACTTCAACCAAACCTTTCGTCTCGAGCCCAATTGTCCAAAATTTCACGACCCGAAACCCTGCAACTTCCAAAAGCGTCGTCCATTGCGCCTTCGTTCGCTCCATGCCATTCAACAGGGCCATCATGTTGATGTCCAGCAAAGCCGGGTACAAAGGAACATCCTTGGCGAACAAGACCCACTCGAAGATCAACAGCTTAGAATAGCTCTTTTCCATAGCGACAACGATGTTTTGAAGGATTTTGATGCATTCAAAGTTAGGTTAGTCGTGGAAAATGAATCGAAAGCAATATGCTTTGGCACCTAGATATCGACATGCATGTTATTGAGTGACTCGATACTTAGAGGTTGATTGAATGCCTGCACTTATCGTGTACGAGCTAATGGGTGAAAAAGTCATACTTCATGCGTATCACGATCGAATCGAGTTGTTTGATGTTGTCAATAGTTTCGGGTAGATCTTGTACGATCATCTTTCTCGAGGCATTCGAGAATCTTCCATGGAAGGATTCAACGTCGTGGCCTTCACCACTCGCAATATCAACAAGTAGAATAGACTCATGATCTCGTTTGGTCCCCTTGAAAAGGATCTCATTCACAGGGAAGAAGTCGTATCATTGCTCTTTGTTCATTCGTTGCCCTGACATGAACGCATTGAAGTTGATAAGCATTGTTGGATCTAAGATGAGCCACGAGAACAGTCCATGCGTCGCGACTGGATTCTGGTCAACGACGAGCTCAAATCCCTCACGGAGGGGACGAGCACGCGTTATACAAGTAAGATTAAAAGCTACGATATTGCTGACGCGTACTAGAGGAACAAGAAGGCTATAATGGAGTGGTCGCAATCTTATTTTGTGCCTTTGGAAGTTCAAGTCTCTCTATACAGTCATTAGCTAAAGGCTAAGTTTGATGGATCGATCGCACGCGTTCTATATTCTTGGGAGTTCAAGTCTTCTTATATAGTCATTAGTTGAGAGCTAGGAACGCGAGCAATCCAATTCTGATAATTCAAGTCCATCCATGTAGTCATTAGCTGGAATATAAAAGAGCTAGGAACATTGGGCCTATCTAAAGCTAAAACACATCGAATTACACTCGATAAACATAGGGGAACTAACTTACGAAAACCATTCGATTGAAGGCTATCACGTGTCGGCGACGTGGCCCGAAACTGGTCTCTACTAGCGGACGTGTTAGTCTGCTAGTTTTCAAATAGGACACCCTTGGGGCACGATCGATTTTTGTATTTATTCTCTTGGGAGTTCAAGTCTTCCCTCGCAGTCATTAGCTGGGAGCGGAGTGATCATGAATGCGATACATCGCGTGCTTTGGTTAGTAGGGTGGAAACACTACAATTTGGTCGTTGGCTAGGGCCATTTGGTAGCAGTCCCTGCGAGACATGGTCGACTTGAATGAGGGAGACCTTTGACGGCAACGCGAAGCAGGTAAACCCTGTGGGGCGTGGTGTGCAATGGTAGCCACTGTTAGCCGTTTGGGTTAAATGAGACTATCTGTACAGCCTGAGAGGACAGTATGCGCATGTTGGTATATCAAGAGCTGCGAGAATCCAATTATCTCATTGAGGGCCTGAGGCGAAGCAGAGAGCAAGCCAAAGCGGTGTTGTACACCTAGATCTCGCAGGAGGTATGCTTAAGGAGTAAACAGCAGTTGACATGGATGCTAATGGTCTGCCTTCGCCGAAAGCATGAAGTTCCTCGTCGATGAATAGTCTTGAGCCAAGAGCGAACGGTGACATCGACGAATCAGGGGTGGAAACCATGGTGAGGACCTGAAGAGCAGGATGTCGACCTCGCAAATCAGCTGTTGGCCTTGCGCAAACCAGGCAAAGCAACTACTCCACGATCGCATCCTATCGTCCCATAGCACTCCTCAACACTATAAGCAAGACGTTTGAATTTTTGCTAGCCAAGAGGATTAGCTACTTGGCGGAAACACACAAGCTATTGCCGCGTACGCACATGGAAGCAAGAAGGTTCGTCTCGACGAAACACGCACTACACTATCTAGTGGAGAGAATATATGCAACATAGAACAAGGGCAATGTAGCTACGACTCTACTGCTAGATGTATTCGAAGCATTCGACAACGTATTACGATCAAAATTATTGCATAATCTTCGAAGCAAACGAATCGATAAACGTATAGTGAGATAAATCGAAAGCTTCTTGAGCGATCGAATCATCATCCTCAAGTCTAAGGAACACGAAACGAATAGAATCGATATTACAATAAGAATATCGCAAGAATTATCATTGTCGCCTATTTTTTTTCTTTTCTACAACGCTCCTCTTTTGAAAGAGCTAAATAGCAAGAACATCGAAACATGCGACTTCGTAGACGACGTGACTCTACTAATTGAAGAAGACAACGTCAAAGCGAATTGCGAACAACTATTCGACATACACGAAAACGTGTGTAGGAAGTGGACTCGCTCGCATGGAGCTAAATTCTCTTCTAACAAATATTAGTTGTGTCACATTATAAGAAAAAGACAAAACATTAATGATGCAATAATTATTAACGAGAATACGATAATGAAGCCAAAAGAAGTCGTCAAATATCTAAGTTTCACGTTAGATTACATACTTAATTGGAAAGCTCCAATCAACAACAACAAGACAAAGACACTCAAAATCATAGAGACTCTAGCTAATCTAATAAAATCGACATAAGAGATCAATTTAATTAGAATAAGATAGATGATAAACGCGATATTTCTCTCTTAACTAATTCATGATTGCTCAATATGATACACATCACACAAAGAAAAAGAACATTTGAAGAAAGTAATCAACAATCTAGCAAACGTTCAATATAGAGCACAAAGAGCAATCACTAGAGTCTATAGAGCAACAACACGTTCGACTCTACAAATCGAAACACACTCTTCATCAATGCACATATATCTCGATCGAATGACAAGTCTAATAGCGCTCAAAATAGCCATTAGCTCAACATACGATATTATAGTTAAAAACAAATTCAAAAAGACGAGTCGAATAATAAATTTGTTAGAGAAGCTAACAAGGAGACTAGAACGTAAGACGAACACTAGCATCAATAACTTGAAAGTTGTTACATCGTTCGCAGCGTCGCCATGATAAATTTTATCAATTATCGTTATTAGCTCAAACAAAGAAACGATCGAAGAGACGTACAAGAAATTGCTAAGAAAGACGAACTCTCTAGTGATATACATCGATGAAAGCGAAATCAACGAGAAAATAGAAGCGTCAACGATCGCATCTCATAGAACGATAAGAGTCTACTTAGAATCAAATACAACATTCACTATCTACTTGGCAGAACTATACGAGATTATCTTAGCATTAATACTAACGCATATATTTGAACACGACAAGACTCACGTAATTATATGCACAAACAATTAAGCGACAATTAGAGCAGTCGAGAATTCAGGCAACAACTTAGGCTAACATCTAGTCAAAAACATAACCAAATTGGTAAACATCTTGCGTGAAAAAGGTATAGAAATGGAGCTACATTGGATATCTGCGCACATAGACATTAAGGGCAACGAAATGACAAATGTCGCAATCAAGCAAGCGATAAATTGGAAACGAAAGAAGAACAAACGAGACAAACGAATGAAATACGGCACAAATTAAACGACGAAGCTAGCGAAGCTAACCCATCACCTTAGAAGTGCAAGAAAGATGGCGTTAACAAAGAAGGCCCAACAACAATGAACCACTCTATGGAACAAGGACGTGATTGGCAAGGAATTATACTCTCTACAACCAAATCCCAAAAAGTCAATATTGAAGCTTCACGACGAATTGATCAAGGACCTTAGTGCACTCGCGATGCAAATGAGGACGAGAAAGATAGAACTTCGTTTGTTTCTATTTCGACAAGAAGTATCTAATATCGAAACGAAGCGTTGTCAATGCAAACAAGCATCACAAACGATCGAACATATCTTGTTCACGTGCAAAAAGTACGTCGATCTTAGACGTAACTTATGAAAAGAGAAAAGAAAAAAAAAGACATGAGGAGAGCTTAGCTTGAGGGCTATACTTACTAATTCTTAAAGCTTGAAGAAGACGATTACATTCATGAAAGAAATCGAGCTCATTGATCAATTTCGAGCCCATATTGAGGAGGACTACTAGGGCGTTCGATAAAGAGGTGCATTAAATCGGAAACTTACTTAGTAGCATGAAATATGGGGCGAGAACTAAGGTAATTGTGCTCAAAGAAATTGCCCCACCAAGAAAACATATACAGAAGACGTAGATAGATGATCAATCAAACTTCTGACGAAGCCTGATTGGTTGACAGTGACTAGCCGCATAGCATTCCCAAATAGGGAAGGCTCGAGTGCTTAATGAAATAATCAATCAATCAATCAAGCCTGCATCTCCATCTGCGTTCAGCTCGATGTTTCTCCCGAGGCTGCCGCTTTGCTCTAGAAGTTTTCTATTGGCGATCACATGCCTATGGAAAGCTGGCGATCATGCAGCCGCGAGTAGCGAACAACAAGGCTCTCAGCACTCGCGTTCTCACGGATAAGACTCACTCATCTCGGCTGTATGATATTCCCGGCGCGTTCAACAGATTGACGAGGCTCTGTATCTGTTCCTCCGAAAATTCAAGGACATACTCAGAATAACGGTTGAACCCACCTGTCCACCAACATCTAGGTATTGTCTGTAGGGTCTCCAACCTTGAGGCTAGCATCTACGCTCGATATGGGCGCTAATAGCAGCTTATATCTGTTCTTTCCAAGAGGCTGTAATACATCTATGCACAAATCAAGACGTTCATCATTATCGGAGAACGAAGCTCATGATGCCTTTCAAATGTTGTTCTGTCAATTGGACTTCATGCCTGTGGTACAGTATCCGTTCACAAGCATTACTTGGTACACTTGTCTTACCCTTACTTCTAGGCTCTCACACTGCAACAGATCCCAGTCTCCCTGTCTTCTCTAATCGGTAAAGGTAAACAGCAGGTGATCCCTACTGTCGTGAGGCGCCGTCGTGAAGACCGTTATCGACTCGATGTTCCTGGAACCGAATTCCGCCGGGTGCTGCGTCAGCAAGTTGAAGACTCCTTTGCCATGGGCCGTTGATAACAGAGCCATGTATTGCTCGTCATTCGGTGTGAATCTTCTTCCTGGCCAGTGGGGGGTTTGCGAATACACAGCCTTGGCGATGATTTCTCTAGTCGCCTCAGTTATGATATGGTGTCTGAAGACGTGCTTCAGGTTACCCGGTGATCTTCCTGCTTTTCGTGATAAATCCACCCAAATGATCCAGGTAACATCCGACCATCTCGAGACAAATGGAAGTTCTTTTGCCCACTCTCGTGGCAACCGTCGTCCGCTGCGTTCGTACTGCTCCTTCAATTTAAAAGCCGGGCTGAAGTTAAAAGCTGCAACAATCGTTTTGCCAGGCCTAAGTACATCCTGGAGTCAGCGTTGCTCTGTAGGGTAGGGTAATGAGATAGCTGACGGGTCGCTCAGAGAGGGTCGCGCTGAAAACGCTAGAGTTTCTTGGAACCCTCGGAAAAGGGTAGGAGATGCTCAAAATTTACTTACACGTTATAATAATTGCCGAAATTTCCCATAGTGGCTTGCTATTCAAGCTTGTCATAAGCGGCTATAAGCTACCCGCTTCAACTCCAGAACACTTACATGCCCGGTACCATAGCAATTGGCAAAATCGACATTCTGGTAAGCGACCCAATTTTCATTCTTGCCTCCTAGCGGGATGTCTAGATCGCCGAAGGGCTGTTCATAGCCCTCGGGCGTCTCGTTATGGGGAGGGTCGAACTGCTCGTCCTCATCCTCGCTGTCGACCGTGTCGCTGCTGGATGCGTCGCTCTCGTCCTCTGGGTGTGCAGGCATGGCGTCTCGTGTATATAGCTCCCAGCCCACTCTATCGGCATCGCGATCACTGTCCTCCGGCCAAAAACCCTGTATTGTCCCTCAGCACGCTGTACCCTTGGCTTCCTTTCAGATGGTGGGAGGTACGTACAATAAGCCAACGCTCGACGAAGAACGGACTCGGGAGTGTCCTTTGGCTCCGAATTGTTTCGTAAAGTTTGCGGCCTTCGGCTACCGCGTCGCTCCTGAAGTCGTTAGCCTCGGGGTACTTCAACGCGATAGTCTTAGAGGAGGATCATACCATTGATCGCGCTTATGGTGAGAAGTGTTCACCGAAATTACGTCCAGGAGGCTTTCGCGCAATGCGGTCTTGGATCCGAAAGGAATTGCAACCTTCGATGCTGAAGCATCGAGTGGAGGTACAGCGAAGGGAACGATTGCATCAGGGCCATTACGTCTGCTAACAGAATGATCCGGGGCTTGAAAAATATGGCTTGTCAAGATGACAAGAAGCGGAGCGCCAGTCAGGAGAAAAGTAGGTAATCCCACTTTGGGGAGAAGCATCCTCGCTAGTGTACTCCACGAATCTGTAGATGCAGTGGAGGGAGGAAGTCGACCAGAGGAAGAAAGTTCGGGCTGTCAATGAAATAACAAAGGACGCCAATGGTACGGTCGGCATAGCGAATGAATCCAAGTCTCCGATACAGAGCTCTCATGGTCAAGCTGGAGCAATCTGGGTGAACGATTTGCTTATTTCCAACATTAAGCTTGTCTGTGAAACCAGGACGAATGACTGCGAATGCTAGCAGGCGCCTCGGCAAGAAGCCATACAGAAAAAAATCTTCAATTCCGTGAGCGGAGAGGACCATTATACCGTGAAGATGGGCGATGTTGAGGATATTTATTACTTGGTCTATCTCCACTTCGTCCTTGCTGATTATAAGTATCGTTATCCATGATGCTACCGAGCCGTGATAACGGGACTGCCTCCGAGGTTGGTGCGAGTTCCCCATTCCCTAGAGAGGCAGCTACCCTGTACCTGAATGATTGATCACAGCGCAAAAGCAGACCCAACGCGACCGCGGGCAGAGCGTTAATCCTCGAACTGACCTACATTTCTCCAGACTTGGGGAACAGTAAAGCCGCGGTATAATCGAAGTCATCAGCTAATGGAACGAGTAGTGAAAGCAAGAAGAATGAGCCTGGGTGAGAAGTAACTTGACCCCGTCACCTTAAGTTATACATTAATGGACTGGGACAAAATCCCTCGATAGTTGACAAGAACATACCAATGGCCTTCAAGATTTCTCGCACTCAGCAGAAGGTGAACTTCCAGTCTTGCGGTCATTCCCTCTGAACGTTCACTACTCCATGGCCCCTAAAATCCCCTCGGCCCCGAGGCTCGGTGCTGAATGATCTTCGAGCACATATTCGTCCCTTTGAATAGATGGTTTGTGCACGACATCTACAGATACAGAGAAACCCGACAGGCCATCATTGAAGTAGCGGAGACCGAACGCAAAGAACCAAGAAGATAACAAAAACACAAAACTCCCTCCGCGGGAATTCCAATCATTCCACACCCACGATCCCGAAACCCTTACTCCTTTCCATCAATCCGTGAAATTATAGCCATATCGGCAGAAGAAGAAAAACAGCCCAGAAAACAAACCCTTCACAGTCTTCCCAACCAATGCCCCCTCTGATATATTCCACTGACTGTGACTTGCAGAGCTTCATAGATTCTAGGCGCGAATCCCGTTGCTCTGGCCCTGTAATTCCAGCCCTGACAAGGTGTTTGAAGATCTTGTGTATACCCCTTTGTCGTCGACGGCGAGAGCTGGACACTGGCGATTGTTTCGCCGTGGGGGGAAGAGGGGGACGATGTATGAATAGTCTAAATCTACGCTTTTACTTTGGTGTGGAGAGAAGGAGTTCAGCTTGGACGGTATATGTATTCAGAAAGAACGGACTACACTTGGTGGTGCAACACGCAGAAACGCCTCCGCCGAGTGTAGGTTCTTCAGGCTTTACGTACGTCGAATCTCGGGCAAACTGATGTACTTGGAGGAGCAATTGTTGTAGTTGGATTAGACGATGCAATGCAGTTGATCTAGAAACCGTATCTATTCCTATTTGCGTAAGACGATGCTGAGAAGACTTAATCGTCACCGTTTCCTTCTGTTCTGTAGATCTGAGCATTTGACGACTCATCGAAGAGCATTGTCAAGTCTAAAGAGACTTCAGTAGACTCACACGATGAGTTGATTGCCAAGTACAGAACTCAATGCGTCCGCAGGTCAGTCCAGCCGCCTGACTTTAACTCGCAACCCACCTAAGGGTTTGACAGTAATGCCGCCTCGAATCTCGGGCACAAACCCGTCTTCCGCCAGCGTCGTGTCAAACGCTCTGACCCAGGCCGCAACAAGACACGCCAGTTCTCCGCGGGCGAACTTCTCCCCAATACAGCTTCGTGGGCCGTGGAGAAACGTCATGAAGGCGAAGTTGCTGCTGCTTCCACCCGCCTTCTCGGGATCGAGCCATCGCTCTGGCACGAACTCGCCGGCATCGGCACCCCACAGCTCGGTCGCGGTGTTGACGGCCCATGGAGGGAGCGTGATGGTTGTGCCTTTGGGGATGTGCTGGCCGGCGATAACGGTGTCGCGGACGGAGACTCGGACGGTGAGTGCGACGGGCGGGAATAGGCGGATGGATTCGTTGCAGACGGCTTGCAGATAACGTAAGCTATCGATCGTGGTCGCCGTGACTGATTGTGCTTGATCGCTCGGGCGGGGAATAGTGGCGAGAATCTCTTCGCGCAATGTGGCTTGAACTTTGGGATACTTTGATAAGAGGTATATCGTCCAGGTCATTGCTGACGCTGTTGTTTCGTGTCCAGCGGCAAGGAATGTCATGACCTGGTCACTCAGTTCTTGGACAGAGAACGCACCAGACTTGAGTGCCACTGCGATGATGTCACGTTTTCCATCTTCGGCACCATCGATTTTTTGCTTCTTCAGTTCGATTAGTGACATACAATGCTTTCGAATGATGATTGAAGAGTTCTGGATATCGGAGTTGCGTTTGAAACTGCCAAGGGTCAAGGTGAGTCTCCAATTTAGTGCGACTAGTTCTTACGGTAGAGCTCGTATGACCCATTGGGGTAGGATGGCACCCAAGACTCCTAGCAATTGACCGAACCGACTTGGACTGAACAGAGATCTATACACATTCAGCAGCTCGCTGTTCGGGTTTGCGATGGCTTGGAAATCATAGCCCACTATAGGAGTCAGCCTGTTTTCGCCGTGATGACCAACGGCGGACGAGAAGAAATCTACAAAGAAGGAATTTACAAAGAAGGGTGGCAAGCCCGGCAGATGTCCCATGCCACTCGTGGCATGGCTACCGGTAGGTAGGTATCGGGACTTGGCAGTTGCAGGGTAGAAGGGGAAAAGGCCCTTACTTCCAGCGACGCCAATGATGTCCAGTGCTGCACGACTTGCCCAAGAGTTGACTTCAACTTCTGAATTGTCGTTGGACTTTACTTCATGAGAAACAGCTGTCACGAGCTCCTCCGACTTTGCCCAGAAGACCGGATACAAATCTTTGAGGTGCCTAAAAGCGAATGCTGGCGAAAGGTGTTTCCGTTGGAACTAGAAGGCAGTCGGCAACATACTCACCCACAGAACGGCTGCAGCAAATCTGGAACCAACCTGATGGACATTCCCCTCAGCTAGAAAGAGACCCATACCCAAGATCCGAGAAATACCCTTCCGCAGTGCTCGTGGTTTCTCGAAGGAATAGCAATTGTGCACCAGAACGTCAGCCAGTGCCTCTGGCTTGACTATGGCAATGCGCTCCATATTGAAAATGTCGAGATAACGGATCAGACCATTGTTCGGTACTTTGGCTACCCAACGACGAAGTGGTGCACCTGGGTAGGTACGAAAAGCCTCCGGGAAATGTCCCATGAGGAACGAACCTCCCTGTACGCAAATCAGTGGTGGTTAATGATAGTGTCAGGGGTTGTAGGCACAGGAGCTTGTGGCAAGTGGCGCAGAGGGCTCCGGTACTTGGGATACACAATCCATTTCCATATTACCAGACCCGTCACGTACAGCACGAAAGTGATCGGGATGTATGTAACCGAGGTCTCCAGGAAGCTCGTACTCATGTTGAACATGGAACGAGCAACAGTGAGGAGGTACATGATCCTGTGGTAATTCCGATCTTTCTCCCTGGGCTAGTTTGCAGCAGCCCGATAGAGATGAATTCCCTAGATGGCCAGGGCGGACACATGGTGCTTCCAGGATTCATATATTTCCGATTACTCATCAAAGCATCAAAGCATCAAAGCATCAAGTCAAGGCACATGCAACGTCCAGTCATCACGGTGCAAGATCCTTGAGCTAAGATCTAACGCAACGCCTTCTGATAGGTTCACGTGGTGGAGCCTTGCTTGGCATTCTTGGCATGACTGACCTACCGCCAAAGCACAAGTCACCACTACTTATTCATCTCCCACTCTAGATGGAGATGCACTCCCGCTCCACTCCCAATGACTTGCGGTCTTCCAGTAATCATCAGTCACCAAAGTTGGTTTCGGCAACAGCAGTCCCTGTCCGGCGAAAATGCCAACATGACAACACAAGCTCCCGATGACGACGGTGGAACAACTGGCACTCGAGCACAACATACATACACACATCTTGCCCCACTCGCGTCAAAGCTTGGTCAGGTGGCCGGCCACTGATCTGGACCAAGTATGCCCGCATCTTCGCCATCCCCCATTGGGCCCATTGGGAATCCAGAGAGATGGCTTATCAGAAAACCCGTCCACCCTAGAAGAGCCCATGCCAAATCGCGCTCGGGCTGTCAAGCCTGTAAATTGGCAAAGCTCAAGTGCGACGAGGAGAAGCCGGTGTGCCGTCGTTGCTCAACCCGGCACTTTCGGTGCTGCTACGCTGGACAATCTGGTAATCTGTCAACGTCTTCGAATGCTAGCGAGCTGTCACTGCATGGTCATCTTCAGCCCATTGTACTTACTGGAACCGACGCTGAGTTGTGGTATCACTTTACTACATGTACCTGGGCCACCCTTACAGATCCGTGCTAGAATACCGTAGTCAAGCAAAGTCTGGTTTTGGCATTCCAGCACAAAGACCTAAAGCATGCTGTCCTTGCCCTGGCCGCTACTCACCAGAGGTTTTTGCGTGCGAATGAGCATTCTGATTCCTTGGTCGAGCAGCACTTGTGGAAGGCCATCACCCTTTTCCGATCGCGGCTGACGACTCCGCCCAGTTCGTCAACTATGGACGCCGTTTTGCTGACAAGCCATGTTCTGAGCACACAAAATTTCTTCTTGCATCGACTTGAGCCCTCGGGATCATGGTCCCCGAAGTGTAGCGACGGATTAAGATGGCTGACCCTTCTGAGTGGATGGCGAACAATGCTGCTCCAGCATAAGAGCTGGCTGACTACGAGTATCTGGGCGAAGACCGTGCAGCAGACCCCGTCATCCAGCCGAATTACGCTGCAATCAACGTCCAGGCTCGAGAAGGGCATGTTTGACACGATCCCGATGGAGTGGAGGATTGCATTTGGTATCTCCGAAGAGGAGAAGGCACTTGACAGCAATCCATACGGCGAAGCCTTATACGATCTGGCAGCTTTGGTGGCACGAGAAGACCGCACACGGCCTCTAACACATGTCATGACCTTTGCATATCGACTGGATCCGAAGTTGCTGACGTTGCTTCACCAACGTAATCCTTCGGCAATATGCATCATCGCGATATGGTTAGGATGTCTATGCCAAGTTGATCTATGGTGGGTCGCTCGTCGGGCACGCCTTGAGTGCTACGCAGCTTGCGAATATCTCGAGACCTGCGCTTCTGACACACAACGGCTACTGTTGGACAGAACGGCCCGAGCATGTGGATATACTTTCCTCTCGTCGGAGACATATTTCCCCGTCAACTCTTCTGAGTGACATCGTATCCTACAGGGGACGCACCTGTCTCAACATTCGACGTTTTTCGAGATCGTTGAGCTGTCATCGCGCCATCCAAACAGGTGTACATGTTCACCGTCATGATATCCTTGTCTTGGCTTTTACATCCGATCGGGGCTGTTCCCTTGTTCAGCATTTCCCCCCGCGACCGCGAATGTTATACTGCGAATGAGCATGCGGTGTAGGGGAGATATCTAGGTAATAGACTTGGCATCGGTGTGTCGAGAAGCCGAGCCTGCCAAGATGCGACTGCTACATAAATGGCCTGGGATGTGCATATCTGAGGTAGATTGCCGAATACGACTCGCAAAGCAATTGGCTTGGAAGATGTAATGTGGATTCTCACTTTTTTCAGACTCCAGGGTTCGAATGAGCTAAGCCGTGTTGCAGTGCAAAGAATGACTAGCTCACACCCTCTATTAGTCTGGGATTCGTGATCTTGGATGCCGGAACTTTCTCCTTGAGGAATGCGGTAGCAAGATTAGGCTTCACTTCAATCTCAGCTTAAATACCAAACGCGTTTTCATTGGCTGCATACTAAAACATGTGCGGCACATTTAAAGACCCGCAGCCGGTCTCGAGTGGTGATCTGTGCTATTGCTCTACAAAAGAAAGCTTTGTCCTTCTATCTCGGACCTTCAGGGCACGCATACACATTTAATACCATTACGGTATTACGCACGCTACCACGTAGGTCCAGCGCTTCTGCACTTGTTCTCATTGCCTTTTGGAGAATTTCGATAACGCTTCAAAAAATCGAGATGGCAACTACCACCAGTGTGAACCCTTTCCGTCCCACCGGTGCTGGTTTTACCAACCCCAATTTCCCTCCCCAAAATGGGGCGCATGACGCGCATATAATCATCTATGGGTCAGCACATTTCCCTGATCGGGGCCTCCGAAGCCTGAACAACCAGCTAATGGCCGAACCAGATACACACCATCTATTGTACTCGCATCCCTGGCAATAGCCTTGTTCACGATATGCAGTGTCCTGCATATGATTCAGATGCTTCGTTTCAAGACCTGGTCGCTTGGCCCGCTCACATTTGCATGCATACTCGAAGTCCTAGGATATGTCTTCCGCACTCTTTCTTCGCAGCAGGACCCATACTCCATCATCTGGTTTGTGCTACAGTATTTCCTCATCGTGGTTGCACCGGTTTTCATCTCCGTCAGTATCTACGTCTGCATCACCCAGCTAATTCAACGGGCTTCCGCGTGTGGCTACGACACTACCCTCAGACCTTGGGTGAATCCTAAGTGGATCCTCTGGGGTTTCATTACCGTCGACGCCGTTACCACCGTTTTGCAGATCGCGGGTGCGGCCATGATTGGGAGTTTTGAGTCAAAGGGCAAAGATCCTGCCAAGGGCAATCACATCTTACTGGCCGGCCTCGCCATCCAGAGCTTTGCTCTGACAATTTTCGTTGTCCTGGTGGTTGTCTTCCGGACCTCCATTGGGCGGGACGAAGCGACGAAAGCTCTGGTCAAACAAAGAAATGCATTCATCGTCGCTCTCTTTGCCGCAAGCTTCCTGATATATTTTCGGACGGTATTTCGCTTGGCGGAGACGGCTCAGGGTGTCTTTGGTAATGCTTCTACCCATGAAGTATTCTTTGGCACCTTTGAATTCGCGCCTGTTGTGGCAGCTGTCGGTACCCTAGCATTTTGGCATCCTGGAAGGTGGTTCTCTCCCACGGATTCGATGTCCAAGGAAAAGGGGTCGCAACAATTAGACTCTAGCTTAGGGGAGGCTCAGGCTGGCTGAGAGGATGCTTATAGACTTCATTAAGGGCCGTAGCGTTGTGTATAGAACATGTACAAGGGTATTGCTGAATACAGAGATATCAGACTTTTGAGATTTCTCAATACCGCCCGATGAAGACGTTATTAGATTTAGGTTACATCAAGATTGTTTTCTTATCAAAATTACAATTTAAGCTTATATCAAGATTAAGAGAACTGATGCACGTAGTCCTTATGCAGTGACAGTAAGGTATAGAAGATACATGTAAATAGTACTGTTCTATACTCGTAGAATAGTAAACTTTTACATCGTAGTCTGAATTTCAGGCTTGATGTGTTCGCTAGCTGGCAAGCTTCAAGTCAGGAATCTTCAACCAGACTTAATGACCATCAATAGTAATGTATGCATTTCTTGTAGTGTTGAGATTGTCGCAATAAGCACTACAAGCGCTGTAGCAAAAATCAATAAACTAGATCAAAATTGAAGATCAAAATTGAAGATATCGTGGTTCTAGAAAGCGCCAAGGGATTGAATAACTTTTGCAAGCGCCAAGCTGGTGGCGGTCATAGCGGCATCACCTTCGGCCTCGATGCTTGCATCCTCTCCCTAGAGTCGCAATGGCTTAGCTCAGCGCAAATCATCCTGCGTAGGTGGGTGCCTATATTCGATGGTATGCCGGTTGCCGCCTGTGTGAGTTCACTATGAGTCTGCCACTCAAAGAGCTATTGCAATCCAGGTTCGAAGCCCGCTGAGCAGAAGGGCTGAATCACCTTCCTACCGACTGCGAGCATAAAACGGCGTCACACATGTCCAATCCATGAATTCTACAAATCACCGGCGAGCTGGTGCCTTCTCTCCACGTTCGCCGGCCTCACCAGGGACCTCTCAAGCCAAAGCGCAGAATGCTGCTGAGCTCTCAGAAAGCGACTCATCCAGCTCTTCACAGGTTACGGCTCTGTCAAGGGGCAACCCGTCGCCCATGCCTCTACAAACCCCACGAGCACAAATGTATGCAGGATCAACTTCGAATGCAAGCACAGCGTCGGTCAACAACTTCTCAAGACCTTCTTTCGGTCACGCCAACAGCGAGCTACCGCTAGGCAAGCAGTCCCCGGTAGGCCCCGACCCGCACAGGCACAGGCGACAGCATTCGCAAGGCTTCTTTGAGCCCTCATTACCTTCAGCAACACCTGACCATGCTGTAACGGCGAAACTTACGGCTTCTCAGATTGCTGCTCAGGCGGCAATGCAACAGCAGGGATCAAGCCAGCATGTCCGGAAGCGATCGCAAACCGTACCAAGCCCTCAAGATTCAATTCATAGTGCCTTAAAGCGAAAGCCGCCACCTATACAGACAGCGCAAGACGGTACACGAAAACCAAGTGGAGGACCGGCAACTGGTGGTCAGTACTCGAACGGATCCGTGGGAGGACCTACTGTTGCGGCGGCGACGGCTGCCAGTGCTGCCTATCCTCGCGGTGCCCAGCTGTCGCCTGGCTTGACAACCTTCGAGGTCCCAGAGAAGGAGCACAAGCTGAGAAGTGAGAAATCAAAGCTGAAATTGTTTTCGAAGCCAAAACAACTCGGAATATCTGGTCACAAAGATGCGGACTCGAGGGATAAAGGCCTGACGTCTCCGAACAAGATGGGCCCGCCAGGACCAAGCGCTTTGTCTAAGATGGTCAATCCATCTGTGACAAGTCTTGCTGATTCTATGGCTTCTGTGGCCCCGTCTTTCTACAGTTCACATAACGCATCTTCGTCTACCCTGATCCCCACAGACCGCCAGGTGACTGCAGAGAAGGACAAGAAGCACCACTTTTTGTCAAGGCAAAAGAACAAGTTACGCGATAAAATAGACGATCATACACTCCCACTATCATCAGCATCCAGTAATTCGCGACCTATAGACCCAAGCGCTCCACAACCATTATATTCATTCGCCCCAGCCTCGCCGGGTCCCACAGCCGCAACATTTGCGAAGTCTGTCAGTGGCTTGGACCTTCGACATGGTGGGCGCGCGTTGCGTGAAAAGATGAAAGAAGCTGCGGGTGATCATCGAAAGCCTGACGTTGAGCGAGGCGATTGGGCTTTGACGGGTCCGCTAGGCTCCTCTGCTCATGCTTTTCTCGGACCTGGCGCTGCTCCTTCGACTTCACATGGAACTGAACTACCTGGTCCAGGAACTCTGCAAGGGTTCGGTATTTCAAACATGAGTCCCGAAGATGCTTGGGATTTCTTGAAGGCGAAATTGCTTATCATCTTCGAGGGCGAGCAGCTTCGTATGCCTGTGGAAGACCTCAATCGACTCGTATCTATCCACATACAACGATGCATACTCCAACGGATGCCAGCGGTCATCACGCAGGATGTACATGAGCTTTGTCGTACGGGTTTTCTATCCCTTGATCATACTTTAGGCGGTGTGCCTGATTCGCGACTTGTGCCTCACTTGGCTAGTATGTGGATATTCGTTTATGGAAAGGTCCTACCTTATATGCAAGCTGTGTTTTTACCGCTCGACCTCGAGTTCAAAGGTCATGGTACGCTTATGACTTCACAAGAAGCCGCAGAATTTTGGGGGGTGAACCCAGACTCGGCGAATGATGCATTCGGTAATGAGTTTGATGTACGTCACATTGTACTGGTCTCTTACCGAGACAATGTTATCCTACCACGGCACGACTCTCTGAAAGCTATTTTCTCCCGCCTGAGCCTCGATAATGCTGGAGTAAGCCTTGTGAATGAAAGTCCGGAAGGCGGTGCTGGCCGGCCAGGTACAGCAGGAAGCCTAGATCCTGGCTTTGCTAGCTTCAACTCGCAAGGCTCGACTGTTTTTGGGGATGGCGCTAGAAGTAGAGCTACCTCGAACCTATCAGCACCTGAGTTGCCGCCGTTCAGCTCTTCGAATGCGCGGCGGCAGCCTCCGCCAGATAGCACTCAATTCACGGAGACCGTGGGCCGGATGCTACAATGTGTGAGTGTGCTAGCGAGTGTACAGAGTAATGATGGCCCACAGCGGAAGATGGAAGATCTGGCCAAAGAGCTGAAACTCAATTGGCTGGGTCGTGGGAGGACTGGCAGGAATAGAAGGGGATTCGTTGGCACGAGAGTCAATCCGGTCAGGCATGAAAGCTCCAAAAGCAGGGCAGAGCCAACGGAAAGTAAGAGGGCCAGCATGCTGTAAGGTGTTACCACTTACCTCAGCGAATCGATCATTTGCTATTCGGCTGTGAAATTGCTCAATACAGTGGAGAATTGGTTATGCAGGAAGACTAGCACCATAGTAGCCTGACCTCTTTGCCAAAAAGGAAGCAGGGGCTGAATAGGGCTGAACATGCATGTCAGAGAGGCGAAGGTTCTTGTGAGATGGCGGCAATCGTAGGAGCCGTTTCGAACCGTCACGTTACTTCAGCAGCCAAATCACCAAAGACTCGTATTCCGTTCGATAGATGCAGAGGCTTCACAGTACGGGAGAGACGTTGGCAGGTCATATCTGGTAGCAAGGCGAAATCCAAGCTGTCGAGGTACGTCTCGCGCTGTTGCTCAGTCAAAGGCTTTAGCTCTCTTCCGAAGCCCAAGCCGGGAACTTCTCGCTCATGTCGTCTGAGGTCAAGTCGTTTCAACCCCAGCCGAATCATCATTCCCAGCTGGGGACAGCTGAAAGAGATGAGGCCAAGTTTGACTGTCGATCCCATTCTTGTGAAAAAGAAAACAGCACAGCAAAGCCCTTGATTACTGAGCCCAAGTATGTAAGTGTTTGCCACGGTGGACCTGTGGCTGGGTCTTCTGATGAAGCAAACTTCTACTGAATATCTCTTCGATCTACTCTTCATGAATGAGATTTCCTGAACTCCTTCATGTTTATTCTGTGTGGTCAGTCACAGCTAAAGTTCACCTATTCAGCACTTACTTTCAACATCTGACTTCTTTCACATTTAATTCGCTTTTTGAGCCCTCCCGCACATTCACCACTACCTGCCCACAGAGATGCATACTTCAGGAGTTTCCTCCCACTTTGCTTGCATATGCCCCTATCTCAATCGACTTATTACAAGCCTAATCCAAGATCAATTAGGGCAGACGAACCAGTGCCGCGAACATTGACTACGTAGCTCAGACTCAATAAACAATGTCTGCAATTAATGGGAAGACGACGCTTTCATCAACGTGTGCATCAAGAGACATTCAAGCCCATCGTCCAGTTTTGATAGCGAGCCAGAGAAGCTGCTCTATGTTTCAACAGATCCAGAACACAGTCGGGTGTCTCTCGAAAGTCAATCTAGCTTAGGTACTCCATACACCGGGCAATCTTGGTGCCGCGAAGCCTTCCATCATGTTCTTCACGGGTTCGCTTTCTCAGAATCGTCACAATCGGAACGCAATCTGCACCCGTTGGGCTTACCTGGCTTTGCTGACTTTACTTTGGAGCCCAATAGTTCAGATCACAGAATACCGAAACCTTTTTTGATGGTCCTGGGATGATTTGATCCTGGTTCGTGACCTGGTGATTAGTTGCTAACACCCAAAGATCCGGCGTTAGCAATAGATACACGATGGATTACCACCAAATTCCGGGTGGAGCAGTTTTCGTAATCTCTACAGCCTCAATACTCAATGTTACGTTGTGGTAGCAATCTTCAATGATTTCAGCGAATCTTATATTATATTCCTATATACCAACCGCGAGTAATACGGAATATCTGGCACCATGAGAATTTATACAAAGGAAAGCTCAGTGACTTGAACTTACAGGGTCATCTGATCAAAAACCCTCCTATCACAAGCTCACGATGTCTGTGTTCGATTACAATCACCCTCAACACCCAGCATCCTGTGAACGCGATGCGTATCGTCCAACACTACAACATTGTCAAGTGTTCATCATTTCACTTCCACTTATTGATTTACTCCGTCTCATCCTTATAAACCTGTGTTACTCACCCTGCTGATGGTCCATCCTTTTTCCACTTTCAGTACCTCTAAGCCATTACTCTCGACCTCAAACCCTTGATGATTCAGTCCAGGATATAACACAATATGGAGAAAGGTAGGTCATCTTGTAACAAAATATCAGACTAAGCGCTCACATACCCTCAGGTCACCAAGATACTATTAAACCAGTTACGAAAGGCATTTCTCCGCTGCAAAATAATGGGTCCGACCGCAAAATCTTGCATGTTTTCTGGAGAGGTATCCCAATAACCAAGCGAGGTATTCTCCATGGACTGTGGTGCACTCTCCCAGCAAGCTGTCAGATGCGCTTGGATAAATTTCTCCTGAGCTGCACGATTGGAGAACTCTTCCTGCTCCAGAGGCGACTTTGCAAGATGGTTCTGGATAGACTGGCCATGCTCGGCACTAAGCTTCAAAACGCCACGTCCAAGTACTTCTGGTGTTACCTGGAGGTACTCATTGCTAAAACATCGTACTTCGAGTACCACGCTTCTACCCCTCCTGAGGGCGACAGCTTCGCTTCTCTCTATCACGCCTCGATCGCAAACGGCTTGGTTAAAGAAGACGAAGACGCTGGCCTCAACGACGAGGATCCGAACGCAAACACCCATGGCACTCAAATTGAGCTAGCTACCTCCAAAATCCTTGGTGTCCCCCTAGAGATCCTCTATCTCTTCATTGAAAAGCTATTCGAAGCATTCTATCTGCCCGGAAAAGTGACTGCAGATCAATTGCCCACATGGGACGGTCTTGATTGCTTCGCAGATTCTGCGTTCTGCCTTGCAAAATCAAGACTGCTCCGTCGACTTGACCCAAAGCTCTATGCACGTTTCAGCATGGATTATTGGACTTATAACACCTGGTGAGATGCACTACCCTCGTTTCAGAGAGTCTGTAGACTGACGGCTCGCAAGGTTTATTCCAGAGGGGGATCCAAGCTACACTATGGAGTTCCTCCATCTCATCTCACCGGAAGCATACATCTTGATACGATCAATATCCATTGCTTTCTCCAACCACCATGACGAAATGGCTTTCTACCATGCCTACGATGAGGACACCGATTTGCTTGGCAAGCTCTACCAGTATGACGATGAATGCCAGAGAGCTACAACTGAGCTGCAGAACGAGTGGTTCTGGTGTTTCGAGACCCTAGCTGCATTGAGGCTCGAGAATTTGACGTTGGATTTCAAGAATGCATATTCTAGTATGGGCGAATTTTTGGGCTTGACAACCGTCAAGGACTTCAAAAGGTTTAGTCATGGGTTACCGAGGCTGGTGATCAAAGCCCCTGCCCAGAAATTGGAGGAAGAGATCTATGACGTGCTGGTGGCTAAGAACGGGCAAAGCTATTAGCCACGCAAAAGCGGGTTAAAAGACATGGAAGGTCTTGGGCTAGCATGAACGTGGACTGGGTCGAGCGTGGAAGATTGGTCTGATCATAACTAAGAGCTAGAGCATGCATGCGAATTTATCAAAAGTCACTGACCCATGCGCTCAAGATGACTCACCTTTACCTCAGGGCTACCAGATCACTCGTCACCTTTGTTACTAACACCAGCATAGGAAGCTTTCCACGTTCCGATTACCGTCTTACATGTCTCCCGTCCATGCTGTCTTTCTGTCTGTTTTTCAGGAGTGACCACTCAGCTCTCGATACCGTCTAGACTCTTATATACTCAGGTAATTAGTCGACGATATCTACTGGCAAGCTACTCGATCACGTGCTTCGGAACGGCTTCTGGCGTGTATCTATTCTGACAGCAATTGTACTAATGACTTGTTTCCTCTGCAATTTCAACAGCCACTATGATGAACTCCAGGAACTAGATTGGGTCAATGCTGCGGAAGCGTCCTACCATGAGTGAACCATAACAGCGAAGGCTCTCACCCCTGGGCGTGTCTCAGAGGAATTTCACCAATTCCATCAGTGGCTATATACTATATCGCAGAAACGAAAGTTGTGATGTGGTCTTTGCCTCGATGGCGATGACTGAGCTCACGGACTTAGGCCGTCTGAAGTGCACAGATCCTGGTAGTAAAGCCTTAGTCTTCCATTTGGAAAAGGAAACGGATAGAACAGTCGCTCTTGTACAGCTGCAAGTCTCGCCTCAACTAGTTTTGCTCAGTCTTCGGAGCCCATTATGAGCTCGATTGCAAGATGCACTCAAGCAGGCTGAAGGTTCTATGACTGAGCTGCGGGATCTGAACACAATGTTCCAAGCACAGATAAGCTTGCTGCTCAGCACAGGCTACCGGTATCGAGTACAAAGAGAAATAAACAATCACGCCCAGGATTCCGCAGTGAAGTACCCTTCAAAGGCTCGGCGCAGCTACTACATTTGTGGATATGAGAGGCGTTGGTTACTGGCTCGCCACCAGAAATCTCCGAAACTACTATGGACTTCAATGACCCTCTAACTAAGGATAAGGACCAGATTTTACATAACTCAAGGCCTTTCTACTTTCGTGCTCATGGTGGTATCATATATCATTATTTTCCATCGAAAGTCCTTGCTTCCTTCCCAACCATGGCCAAATAAGGCTTTTCTAGTGCCAAAATTGACAATATCCTTCGCCAACTGAAGCCGAAGAATGTCATCGTCTCTCCCGTCTTATTATACCCTCACTCGAAACAACAAGCAGACATTCCCTACCTTGCTTGCGCCCTGATGTGAGTAAGCACGCGGCCTCGCCCTCCCCCATACTGTGACAGTGTCTTCAACCTCAGTCTCAACTTCTCTTGCCTCGGAGAATGCGACTATGACGCTCACCCAGTGGTTCCGAAGTGTGAGACAGGCATGCAGATGCTTGAAACCACAGAGATGGAGCCCGCGTGGGTGGAGCGCAAGCTGAGTCGCTCAAACCTGGACCTGAAAGTAATAGGAGGCGCTAACGAGTGCACCGCAAGGTCCTCTGTATCGGTAACCCGAGGTTGAAGTGGTAGGAGGTCCTATAATCTACTAGCGAGGAGTGGATCCCTACTAGAGGACCTGACTCCGTCTCTGGAAAGATCGAGGTTACTATGGCGGTAGTGTACCCTCGAGCAATTTGGTAACTCTTGCTGGGGACGATGAGAAATCTGTATCGGTAACCCGAGGTTGAAGTGGTAGGTGGTCCTATAATCCACAAACGAGGAGTGGGTCCCTGCCAGAGGACCTGATCTCGCTTCTGGAAAGATTGAGGTTACTATGATGATAGCGTGCACTTCGAGCAAGAATGTTGAGTGAAGACTTTTGGGCTGTCCGAGATATCTTGGCTTTCGACCTTGTTTTGGGATGGTCTTTGTGGCTCGTCATCGCGGGTGTTGAGCGGACTGGGTGCCAGAGTAGACTCACTCCAACTCATGTGAGTAAGGAGAAACTAGAGGACTGTTACACTTCTCCAGAGAGCATGGATCTGATCGCATAGTGCGTGTTCAAGCCTCTCAACCTGGCTACTTTGGTTTGGTATGGTTGGTAAAGATCGAAGACGGGGCACTATGGCCAATGGTCTCAAACTCGATTCTCTCTTCCATACTAATTGCGAAACATTCAGAAAATCACTCACGCCTACGATACTCGAAGTCTTCAATGGATTAGCCAACTTCTACTTGCTAACACACCTAGCACCTCTCTACCGCGACTGGGCCAAGAAAAGTCGATTGAACACGCTTCTGGCGATAACTTCGATCCGAACAATGCTTCCTCTGCCCATGGGAACCTAGCACACCACCTCAGGCGTCCAACCAAGATCTCGCTGACTTCCGGATGCAGCAAGAGAGTATTACCTCTCCTGACGTCGGGTCAGAGATGCCATTCTTGCTGCTGCCTCGACTGAGGCTCGTCCCCATACTGGTGAGGACTACTAGGCAATATGAAGCTATGGACCGAAAATCTTCGCAGACAGAGAGACAAAACGCGGTCGGCTTGTCCGCGAAGGATCCTGCCACGCCCTATGGCTTCGCATTTTTACAACGAGCTGCCCAAAGAGCGTGCTCACGAGCTGCTGGTAGATTCTCTACATGCGCCGACGCTCAGCATTGAATTGACTCCCAGCCCTCAAACATCAAATGCTTTTGACCCAGGAACGTCCGCGGCGTCTTCAGAGATCCACAACTCACTTTCTGCTTCGATCATTCCTGTACTGTCCCTGGCAGTGATGTCAATTGTGGTTGAGTTGCTTGAGTGGCGGAGGATGAGGTGGAACATCAAGACCAAAAACATCACTTACTATATTGACGTTCCTTTATTAATAAATACTCATTTTGCCAAAATCTCTGAAGGCGCAATGCTGTTGGCATGGAATTTCAGAAATTGCGTGTTGTGTGGCAATCTGTCCTGCCAAAGCCCCATACATCCTGCGTTTTGACAAATTCTCTAGCGCGGACAAGAGTGAAAAGCCCAACACCAGGACCTTGGCGCTCGAGATACGAAAGTTTAGGGGGAACCTTGTGGATCATATATGAAACGAGTCCAGGCTCTAAACTTATATATAACGCAAGGGGGAATGAATTTTCTCAACTAACGATATGTTGGTCGTCTTTCGGAAGTCGCACAGCATCTTGCCCAGAGACTCGTACCTTGGTCTCGTCTATTGACTCAAGAAAGAAAGGCTAACATTCGATTCTACTTAGAAGGAAACCATGGGCGAAGACTCGAGGTATTACGGAAGGAAGACCGAGATCGACACTCTCCTCCAACGAAAGTTCCCGGCTTGGTTCATGCAATGGCATGCACAGAAGCATCTCAATATCTACAGAATGAACAGCATCGAGGCCTTAGCTCGAGTCTATATGAAAAACGCAGATTATATGGGATCGAGAGTGCACTCGACAGCATACCTCTAGAAGCATCCGGCACGATCGGAAGTCTTGGAGTCCTGATGCAGTACTCGATGCCACGCGCCGCGCGTATGCTGCGGGTGTGCAATAATCTTCCCTATATAGCAGTGGTTGTTCCTGTCTCATTTCTAACAATGCGATAAACAAACTACGAGTTTACAAAAGACTGTATAATATCTTATTCTGGTCACTTGAAATCGGATTACCCGTTGCACAAGTTTCATCCACAAAACATCAAGAATTGTCCCAGGCTTCGACGCAACTGATCCTATGGAATCTGAGGCAGTCAAAATCTTCAAGGCCGTTGGTACTCTGGTTGGGGAGTCGTACGACAGATCCCAGGAAATCGATGCGAAATTTGGGGCTACAGCCTTCGAGCTACCATCCAAGGACCTTTAACCAATTCGGAGCACAAGGAAGCCCGAGGTTAGAACATGTCTTCTTTTTTTTTCTATGAACTATCCATGTACTAGAACGAAACACTTGAAGATTCCCAAAAGCCCCGGCTGGATGCCTACTGATGTTTCGAATCGATGGTTACATTGAAGACTAACGATGACGAAGATTTGAAGGACAACGTGATCCAAGAAATCGTGGAGGAAGACAGAACGATTCCTCCTCCAGAGAAGAGGTTCTCAGCTCTATTTTACACAGTCCACTTGACAGCGCGCTGGTGCTGCACCCTGAAGGAATTACAAGCCAAATGCTATGAGATCTTGGATAAGATACTCAGGGCATCTCACGAGATAAGAAGCTCTAGAAAAAGCGAAGCTACTCCCAGTTAATGGCCAGACACTCTACCGGTAAGATAAATTCTAGTTCGAGATGCGTACTTGATTCTCAGCAAGGTTCGCAAGCGTTTGCAAACCGTTTCACACTATTGGTGCACTATCAGTTTAAACCGTTTAGTGCAGTTTAGTTTGAGGCATCTGGCAAACCGTGCAGTTCGGTTTAGGAGGTCTACACCACGGTTTGCACCGATAGTTTATAGATATCTTGGTGTTTAGGTTAGCCCTAGGTGCAACCCTGAAATAAATTTCAATACTTCGCCGAAGTGCCTGTTTTTTTTCTAGCGTCGCCTGGAGAAAGATTTTTGGTGATGAGTTGAAGTAAAATACGCATAAAAACCTTATTGACGGGTAAAAATTACTATTTACTTTACCATCACTAGGTCGACCGGCGAGCGGCCCGACGGTCCAGCAGGTCCGATGACCGACTCAGGGTCCATTGGGCGGCGAAATTCTAAATCTCGAAATCCTTCTCCCACTTTGCATCTTACAACCTCATCTAAGATGTCTGATTCAGAGCTTTCCACCGCCCCCCCCACCTCAATTGCACCACTAAAGGCCTAAACTAGCGTACACTATCAGTTTAAACCGTGCAGTTTGGTTTAAGGCCTAAAACGCACGGTTTGCACGGTTGCGACCCTTGATTCTCAGTTGTTCCTATCCGGCGAAAAGGGTACACCCCTCGACGTCAAGCCTCTCGAACAACTACAATACCTGTTTTTGAAACCGAACACCAAGTATTGCGAGAAAACGACTGATGAATATACCAACATGCTGTGGAACTGTCCTGCATCATCAGTTGGGTAATTACAATGATCTCAAGCTAAGCTTCCCTAGAGGTATGATCTTGTTCACCATTTTTCGTCACGACAAAGCTAACTTGTCTTTACGGCCTTTACAGCAGTACTTCCCATACACTCCCCTTAATCCAATTTTCTGTTCGTTAATCCTGAAATGCAGAAAAACTCATCTCAGCCATTCTTAGAGTGAGTGTTACTTCAGCCAACATGTTTTCTACGACTACGTGCTACGCAGGAGGCGGAAGACGTGGAATCGCGGCCAAATGCCATCATGGTGAGTTTTGGTTGATGGAGCTGTGGACAAAGAAGATGGGAACCGGCGTAACCTTCCAGTACCTAAAGCTGAAATATACTGCAGACAGTTTGGACGTTTCAGATATGACTCGGGGTGAGTGGCTGTACGACGAGGTCAGTACGACCTATCTGAGGAATTGAGTTTATCCGTGCTTCTTGCGATCATTGCATACAACAATTTCTGAAGAACGAAGAGCGGGCTATCTCCACAGGTGAGAACCCAGCCGTGGAGGGTAGAGAGTGTTTATGGACCTCCTTCGAGACTGCAAAGCCGATTGCAGAAGCTCATAGCCTGGGTCGATTCAGTAAGAATAAGGTTTCTCTCTTTTGATTCTTTTCAAAGCCGTCAAAGTCTTGTGCTTCATTTCAACCATACTTGATAAGATGTTCGGTGCTGTGTATCATTCATTGGTGACACATCAAGAATTACTATCGTATCATACTCTGGCTAATAGACGCTGTTGCTCGCAATCACGGTTGTTCGATCATGCCAGACACTGAAACGCTGTTCATATTGCTGCAAGTTCTATAAGGTTTGAAGGCGCTTAATGATCAAGTATATTGGGGACACCACATAAATTGACTGCGCTATGCTGACTTCAAAGTGGTTCCGAAAGAACGAGTATGTTCATCGGGGAGAGCATGTTTGTTAGTAGATTACAGTCGCTATGGTTCTGCTTTCTCCTCCATATCTCTCCTCTCCTTCTATTTTCATCGTGGTCATCGTCGCTCTTCAAGAGCCTCATCTTCTGCAACTCGATCAGCGACCTCGAAAATAGCCCGAAGAGCGAGCTGAAGGAGGGATCTCGGATGTACCTCCCTGAATCCCCAATATCAGTGGCGAGTAAGCCCCTTCGAACTTCTTTAGCACCGCATCTTAGGCATCTTAGGCCCCTCCGAGTATTCAAATACAGTATCGGTTTTATATTGCCCGTATTGTCGTCAAGAATCTGACCGAGCTCCAAAGCTACATAGATGGGGTTCATCTCAAGCAGGATAGCTATCGTTGCCCGCATTGCAACTACTCGATTTCAACACAATATCTTTGCGTCGATAAAACGCTTACTTCCTTTTGCTATAAATTCAGATACTGATGGACTATATCGGCAGCGAGTTGACACCTTACGAGCGTTCAAGGAAGCCTGGCTGTATTTTCCGGACACAGAGAAATGGACCTTTCCACCTTTCAAAGAAGCGAGAAGCGATTATACTTGCAAAGTTAGTATGCAGCACCGCTATCAAACCAGGATGAAATAGAAGAAGAACAACCGGAATCGTTATTGCTGAAACTCTTGGAAGATGAAGACACTACCAAAGAGCAAAAGCTGCAGGAATGCTCGAATATGAGTGACTCTCCAATTTATGAGCATCCACCGTCACTGCGCACGACGGGTGTACACGCCAGTCGGGACTCATCGACCAAATGGAGGCATCCGTGAAGAATATACCGTGCTCATGACCTACCCGAACACAAACCGTCTCACTGGCGTTGTTCGACTAATCTTCTATTAAGTTCGAGTTGCCCCCGGCGGGCCCGTAAGCAGTCGGATAGCTCGAAGCCAGTCCCCTTTTGCTTACCAATGTTAACCACTTACTATCGACCTGTGCTTCCAGGGTGACTCCATCTCTTCTTGTACAACTTCAGGCTTTGCGTTCATCCCAGCATCTAAAATATCATATCTCAATACATCTCGACTACGTCTGCGCTGCTTGGTTGCTTCGCCCTTCTATAACAATAAATGTTATTGGTCGTCGCGAGTACTGTCCGTTGCGCTTCAGAAGCGAATGTGGGTCAGCTCTACTCGATTCAAACAAACGTTACAGACTCATCTCGCAAAACATAAGCCTACTGGACTATTTGCCCAGCACGAATCCCGCGTCCAAGACGATGCTACAACGGTGTTGCGTAGGCTTAAGCCAGGATGTACAGCGAATCTTCGTCACGATCTCTGTTCCTGCAACCGGCTTCGGAGTTCGGATTTCCAATCTTCAAATACTTCGATTACGGGAACAAAAAAGGGCAGTCGGCTAGCTTGAGCGCCCTACCTACACATGGAGCGAGTAGACCACCCAAGCAGGGAGCACAAGGGAAGCGAACCATGCTGCGCCTTCAAGCCCGTTGCCACATCATTGGTTGAGAGGTCTTTGAGGCCAGCAAAAGACTCATAGAGAAATTGAGGGGCATTTATCCAAGTCACGGTATGGTCGTTCTACTCACTTACACTTTACAATCATTTTTGCCTACCTCCAGTATAAACCATCAATATCATTGGATCTATATATGGCGATCAGCCGTACTGAAGTGAATTGGCTCCTGCGATGACCTTGAGGATAGCAAAGGAAGGCTACGAGAGGTGGTTCACCAATGGAACGAGAACAAGGCAATACGATTTTGAAAAGACGCTCTAGTATTCGCAAGAATAGCGCTCTATAGAACGGACCTGTCGAGAGCGGAGGTGGATTCCCAAAGCAGCCATGTGAAGTGGCACCGCCCTGGTGGCGGTCCGACGGGCCAATCCTCAACAGAGCGGCTGGTATTTTGGGCCAAGAGTGGAAGCCATTGTACTTCCACGAATACGAACACGGACCTCTGAGAGGCCCAGAAATCATCTTTAGTGACCCAACCAATTTAGCTACACTGATGGGGAGGTACTTGACGAATGTCATGACTCACGCCAGTGTATTGCCAGAGAAGACCTTGGGTAAGTCTACTCCTCTTTTCTTATTCTCTTGTTTGATCTGACTGACTCCGTCTAGGCTCCGAAGAGACCAAGGTCGCGCTTTCGGCGCCCAAGAATGTCAAACAGTTAGAGAAGGCCCTCGGTAAGTCTACATCTATGAAAAGTCGTTTCTAATTCGAATGTCTGAATCTAAGTGCCAATTGAATATGTTCTCACAGTAGAACCGCCTCCAACATGGGTATAAATGAGCGTTTCTGTCGCACAATGTCTATCCAAGAGTGGCAACCAACAGATTACGTAAACTGGAGGAATGTGTCAGATCCCCATTGATCAGAAACCGATCAGTGCTGGACCGCCAATCGAGTCTACCATCGAGAAGAATGTCCGCAATAGCGTCAAGACCTACAATATATTGGCATTAGGGAACGATGGTTGTGGCGTGGATGTTCAAAGGATTGAGAAAGACAATAGATTGCGCGATTGATCGCGTTCAAGATCTCAAAAGCAGCGATTAAGTCGACATGATCGAGATTTGAGGGGTAAGAATACGAATATACCTATAGGCATCAGGTATTCCTTAACGACCGGCACTCCGTCGCTCTATCGTTTGGTACTTGTCTGACTGGTACTTCGCCGCCGTCCTGCGTCGTGGGTCTATCTCCGTGAGGTTCAGTAGCGCTGTCGACGAGATTGATCTTAAATCGCTGGACTGCTCGGCGGCACCAAGATTGTAGAGCTCTATAAAGGCTAGTGTGATGCGATGTCGACGAGCAACGCCGTCTTTTACTCTTCGTCACTGATCCAAGAAAGGATGAGCGCATCTACCAGCAAGAGACAATAATATTGATACTCCATTCATTATTGGAAGACATTGTACTACTTCATCCCAAGGTTGTTCTTCGCAAATGTTTAGCAGCACACCATGGCCATGAATGATATTTGGGCGACTATGAGACACGACATTAATAACATTCTAGACTGGGGGGCGATCGGGAGAAAGACGATGGTAGTGGAGATGCTAGACAAATGTTGCAGAGTAGAATCCTCGAACAGGAAGAAAGCGGTTGCAAGTCAACTTCGTCGATAGAGCAGCGAGGTGCACACTTAGGGCCTGAGCTAGACCAAACGAGCAGAGCTCCGCAACCGCCTTATCAGCTCGGCTGATGTTTCCGGTAACCACCCCAATGTTCAAGTCATTGTCTTCGCGAGCAAGAGTAAAAGTTCTCACGCGCCAGAGCAAGCATGGAGACTGATTATACACTGAGCAGTCGTCTATTAGCATCCACCAGAGGCTTCGCTTTATCCGGCCGTTCGCACCGACCATGGCAAAGTCGTCCAGTACTTCGCCCCAATTGCAGAATCGGACAACGGTAGATTTACGCTGGGAGAAGGTAAGTCATGGCTGAAGACTGACGGTTTCTAGACGAAGACGAAGGGTCGAGTCGCCAGCTACTTGCTGGAGGGAGTGCCGCGGCTGCGTCAGCTGATAAAGGTGGAGGTGAGGATACGTCCCTCTTGCCTGTGCCATGACCGGAGCTAATATCTCTCCAGAAAGCTCCAAGACCCTCAAGGCGTCCAAGTTCGTCACGATCGATCCATACGGCCCGAGCACACGCGCCATTTCCATGGCTAATTCTCCGTTGGAACGAATGAGGAAGCGCGAGATGGCCTTTGAATAGCCAATGTCAGGATCGCCGAAGAAGATGAAGGTCACCACTCCCACAGCTTCCCCAGGTATTGCCAAGAATAAGACCAAGAAGGGGACCTCGAAGCCGGTGAAGAAGCAGACGGGCGGGGACAAGCAGAAATCTAGGCAGAAGGGGGGGAAGACGGTGACGGAGGACCCAACGTCCGGGGAGGAGGAGGGATCTGTAGAGCAGGAAGATGAAGCTATGGACGAAGAACTCGCCGATCTTTGATGCCATTGGTTCTAGGTAGGACTGGCAAGGCGAGGGCGAAACCCGGTTCGTTCGAAAGGCTTCTGGTGGTGGGGTGTGTGAGCCGAAGGGTTCAATGATGTCAGCAACAGTAAAGCAATGTATCGTCAGGAGTTTCGCAACTTCTTCGACGTCGACCCCATAAGTCTTTGTGGGCATGTAAGTAAGGCAGCGAATTCTTTCCTATTCGGCAGCATCATTCGACACCGAAGCCAATTCTCCACCATCGCTGGGAAGAATGCCACCATGTCAGCGACACGAGTGGTAGTGATGGAAGGATCTTATGGCACTGGCTACGGATCGCTGGTCTACAACGCCGTGTACGAGGGGTCAATCTCGGTGGCTTGTGGTACCAAACCTGTCGTGATCGGGATGGGGCTCTCGCATAATCGATGTCCTATTGTGACAAGCGCAGCAGCTACTTGCGCAAGTATCATCATGTCCAGTGATTAAGTCAATCCAGTAGGTCTGTTCGAGAAAGACCTGACCTAACCTCGTCTTCTCTTTCGCCCTCAGAGTCCCTTCGTGAACAACAAGACATCAGATCAGCGTCCAGGGACCTAAGAAGGTTCGAGGGCTGATATTGTAGACCTTAGAGACGCTTCCTCACAAGCCAGAAAAAGATGATCACATCTCTTAAAAGACCATGGGACAATCCTCGCCTTTGAGCGGATCCTGCTCCCAATCATATCCCTACAACCGCCGGATCTCATCGGACTGGACTACAGTGGTCTCATCACACCCATAGCACGGTCAGGAGCTAGATTCATAATAATATCCGTGGACTACTTCACCAGGGTTTGGCTGGCCGCGAGCCTTCCATCACGACAGTGGATCCCACTTTGACAAGCATTCCTCCGCCACATTTATCGAGATGGAGGCCAAAGATGAAGCTTCCCTCAACCAGACACTAGATCGCATGGCACAACATCTAGGGCGAGAAAAGGAGCGTGCCGCGAGGAGAAATAAGATTATGAAACCACTACCCCTATCTCGGACATGCAGAACATTATTCGCGGTATACAAAATCAACAGCAACAAATCCCGAGCTGTGTGCAGCCGTATTCTTCGGGGATCTTGCTGTTGCGGCCGCAATCTTCATCGGCATCCCATCCATTCGTCGATGATACCATTCAGATCGCGGCTGAACGCAGAAGTCTAAGAACCTGGCAACTTCGAGAACACTATTTCTGTTGACTCCCACTCCCAGAGCGCTATGGGGTTCGAGACTGCATCAACCTTGTCACACGTATCAGCAGACCCACGGTAGAGCTCGCACCGAGATAGATGTGTAATGCAGCACAAGTTCTCGGCTGGGGACAAGACTGGGGTTGACGTTGATACGGGTAGATATCTTCAGCAGCCCGTAAGGCGCTAACAGAGCTCCTCTAACGTTTTCCCGCTTATGCCAGACGTGTCCGAGATGGTGTATAGCATTCATGATATTCATGTCCGCGGTGAGCAAGATCGAGAAGTTGATATCCGTGCCGGGCAACGATCTCAAATCGCAAAAAACGACTGCATAATAGATTGCCTTTTGCTAAAACGATGGAAATGGCGAAAGAGGCTTGCATGGACTTCTATATGGAGTAGGTCGTGTTAGTCCCACAAAGAACTCAGTCGCTACAGTAGTGGGCCCCGCATAAGATATTTTCGATGTAACCAGCAGATACACAGATTAGCAATTAGAAGCACCATTTCGAGAACCAATGTCCGGTCTCCTGCTCTTGTGCCTTAACATAATAGCTTTCTCACCGCTTGAAAGCCAGAAAGGTGCGGCAGTATCGTAGACTGCTTGCTCCGTAAACATTGGCGGTGAGAGCAGAGCCCCGATCCAAAGCCTCTGGGAGGTACGACACCCACGACATGAAGCTGCTCGTGATCACGTGATCGACGTCATGGACAGGAAAGGTAATAGATCGTGGTTGTAAGGGCTAGTAGAACACCAAACCGAGTGGAGACCTTACAAACCCAAGACTAGGTGATCTAATAACGCTAGTGGTGATAGCTTATAGACATGATTTCGCCGATAAGATAGTAAACCAATTAGCGTCTCTCACGTCGCAAAGGGGACCATATGCTAAACTTTATGAAAGATGCGCTAATCAAGTGCAGAGCTGTCGCCTTCAGACGATCTGGTGAGGTCGATACTGTGTCGGCTCCTGGATTCGGGCACAGAGTTGCGACGAGTATGGGACGCCTGGCCCATTTCCTTCGGTAAGAGGTAGTGAACGAGTACGAGAACTATTGTTGCTTGATGTATGCGTGCTGGCGGAGACTGTTGCGAGTTTCCTAGGTGTTCACACCATCTAGTCTGAACAGGGTTTCACTGATAAAACTACCAATTCCTCCTGATTCGTCAGGAGAATTGAATTTCCGAGTATATGCTACCTTGCTTGCTGCGTGAGACTGCTCCTCAGGTTCCTTTTGCTTTTGCTACTTCTTGAACATACCCCTCTGTCGCTTCTTGCTCCATTCCTCTTACGTCAGCCAGTGTTTGCAGCCTAGCTTTTGTTTCCAGATCAGGTGGCTTCTCTTCTTCAAACCGCTGCCGAGCTGTCTCTTCCTCCTCCTTCCTTTTCAAATCAACCAATCAGCCAATCGTTGCAACCTCCCTAGATTCTGCCGGATTGATTTTTATCCACTTCTCTCACCGAGCATGCCTCTATCCCGGGGAGCCGGCGACGGGGTTCGCGAAATATGTCTAGGATCTCCAGTACTTGTCCGGGAACTAGGAGATTCGTCACTATATGAGTGCCCATCCGAGTCGGCCGAGTCGTGCTTTCTGTCTTCCTCGAGTTCCCTGCCGGTTTGCAAATGGAGTCTGCCCTCGCGCATCCTGCGTGTGTGCTCAAACAAGATCTCCTGGTCACGCTCTGGTATCCAGCGCTTGATGATAATATAATTCGAATTCAGCTACACTGGGGTCAATCTTAAATGCCTTGCAAGAACCTCCAAAAGGCTACTTACGTCGTCCCATTCCCAAGGCAAATCGTATACATCTAATGTATCAGGGCTCAAATGCTTGCGATGTACCTTGATATAGGTTGGTTGTGTCAGATCCATAGTCTTCTTTTGGCCATGACCTCTGCTCTTCCCCTCGTTTTCTAGATTTGATACTTGAGCTGGAGCTGAGAATCCGGCAACTTGCGCTGGTTTGTTCGTAGCGCGCCATAACGGTGTTTGTAAACTTTTACCAGACTCTCCCTTATTAGAACGCTGCCAGGCTGCCTCTTCCTCCTCTTCTCTCTGGAGTTCGGCCAATCGCTGTAGTGTTCTCTGTTTCTTGAAAGCCTTGTACTCTTCAGTAGCCAGCTTCTTGTCCGCTTCTTCAGCCTCATTCTTCAGCCACTGTCGCTGTTCCAGCTCCTGTTTTTGCTGATGCAACACCGTCAGCTTTTCATGTTGATCCAGGTCTTCCCCAAAGTAATTCGTCCCTACAAGATGCTTTTCACCATCGGCTATCTTCATCGCTTTGCTAGCTTCCACGATCACATCAATGTGCTCCTTGGAAAAAGCTATTGGTATGATAATCAAGCCCTCCTAGAGTACGATTAGCGCCGTGCATGCTAAAAGTCTGTTTCGACTGACCTCCTCTTTGAAAGAATACCCAAGCTCAGTGATTAATCGCGTGTTGACCAGGTCCCGAGGAAATCTGGTTTTTCCCTTGCGCGAATATGGCTGTTCAATTGCTTCTACCTCGACTATGTAATCCTCCTCATTTGAACCTGCATCACCACCGCTCGTCCTATGGCTAAGACCCGCAGGATCTTCTAGTTTTGCGCTCAGTAAGTGGGACTCTTCCAAGTGATCAACCGTTTTGCTGCCATCGCCAGAATGAACCATCTGGCCGTCCAACACTGATTCATCGGGCTTGTTTTGGAGAACTCGCTCTCGATGGCCTGCTTTGATGTCGGTGGCAAGATCGACCAGGGCCTGGACATCCTCCTACGGGCTATAAGCATCTTGGATGCTTGCCGAGAGAGGGCCGTTGCCAGTGCCAAGGAGGGTACTCACATATCGGAGATGTTCCATGACGGAATAGAAGAGCTCCGTCTCTTCATACCCATAACCCATCCTTTTTATTGCTTCCTCGCTCACTAGGTCTTTCGTAATTTCCGTCCATTCGCCTTCGGTATTGATATGACATTTAGCAAATATGCGACCCCGGGCGTCAGCATATGTGGCAATACTTGACTTGGATTCTGTGCTAGCGTGCTCGCCGTCATCCGAATCTTCATCATTTCGAGGTAGGACGAACAAAGCGAGTTCTTGCAGATGCCGAGCCACATGTCGATCGTAACTGTGTTTGGTGAATTGGGGGTCTCCACATAGCATGCATGTACAATCCTCCGTTTGATCTCCAGCTGGAATGACATGTGGCAACTTTTGGGAACAATGCGCGGTTCTCAGGTGATGCAACCATTCATGCCTCTTGCCATAGAGCTTATCTGGAGTAGTGCATACTATCTCCGTGCAAACGTAAGGTTGTAGGTCACTGAAGACGTGCCGATTCCACGATCGAGTGCTTTGTACAGTGATAACATAATAACAGTAGGGGCACTCGAAAGGCTCACCGCCTTGCGACGCCCGGGGGGGAGCGGGGATTGTGATGTCGCCACCACTCATCAAGGTCGGCGCGTAAGACGTCTGTGAGAAGCCTGACTCGGACGCTTTGTCGTCAAAATCGATATGCCAGTTGTGAAGGTCTGTTGCGACTGTTTCAGATAAGGCAGTCCCTTCATCGCCTTGTGACACATTGGTGACTTTATCTATGCCCTGTCTTAATTTCATAGCATGTCTTTCTCGATATTTGAGATACTGTCGCCTCCGGGTAATGGCGTGACCGAGGCGGGAGACAAGTTTCTTGTCGGCTTTGGGAAACTTGTCGAGAACGTGACTATAGTCGAAAGGCTCGAAAGCGGTAACATCGGCCTTCCTGGACCCAACGAGAAGGTCGTGCTGGGCTGGCTTACGAACAAGAATTGACATTTGAAACAGGCAATTGATAATTGTTGCTACACTTTTCCGTATTTGCTGGATTTCAGTCTGGGATTCTTCATCCTCAGAGGAGCTCCCTCCGAGACTCTCCACATCTTCGTCTTCGCCCTCCGCGATCACGTCTCTGACATTCTGAAGTCTCTGAGGCAGCTCGTCCAACAGCTTAATGATCTGCTGTCGAATGTGCGAGGAGTCTCTAAGCCGGAATTCCAAAGAAGACTGACCAGTCTGGTGCGCGCCGATGTTAGCAGCCCATATGCGAAGACGCCCGAGCTCGTCTTGCCATGTCTGGACCTGCACTCCTTCCGGCTCATCTTTGTCTGGATCTTGAATCTCTTCGATGAATCCATTGAAAGCCTTCAGGCATGCAATGATCGAGGATGAGATAGAGATTGCCATTACATGTATAGGTGGCTCCCGATCCCCCCGCGATTAGCTGGATACGTATGTTCGCCATTCTGGGATCGCGAGGCGAGGCTGAAGTAAGATCGGGATCTTCGTGATGCGCCCGAGTGACCCTAGGCCTGCATGGCTTGCGACCAATTATAACACGCCTTTTAAAGCCCATACATGTGCCGCACTGATTGTGTAAGCCCGGACTTCGCTGTACATAACGTGATCTACCCCCTAGTGCGCCGTACCCCCTAGTGCGCGCCCCACCAAAGCGCGTCGCCTTGATCTTACAATACTCGCTATGGCAACACCACAACGTCAAGCAGCGATACAAAAAGAAGGTAGGATTGAACTAGCCCTTCAAGCCTACCAACAAGGTCAATTTTCAACTCCTATCGTCGTTGCAAAGGCGTACGACGTAACGCGAAGCACACTACAACGACGTATAAATGGTATACCATCAAGACTAGGTTCCATCTCTAAGAAACGCCTCCTTACTTCTATCGAAGAGGAAAGTCTTGTACAATGGATTCTATCAATGGATCGACGCGATATGTCGCCTAGAATCGCGATCGTACGAGAAATGGCGAGCCTTCTAGTCACGCAACGTTTCAAATCAATCACTCCACTACCAATTGGCCAAAATTGGGTACGAAAGTTTATCGATCGTCACGATACGCTCAAATCGAAATATAATCGTAAATACGATTATTAACGAGCAAAATGCGAAGATTCGAAGCTTATTCGAGCGTGGTTTCAACGCGTACAAGCAACGATTGCGAAGTACGATATTCACGAAGACGATATCTATAATTTTGACGAAATCGACTTTCAAATGGGCGTTATATCTACGACGAAAGTGATTACAAGAAGCGATCGAGTCGATAGACCTAGAACTACGCAACCAGGCAATCGCGAATAGGTAATAGTTATCGAAACGATTTGCGCGCGCGATCTCGCGATTCCACCACTTATTATTTTCGAAGTCGTTATGCATCAAGCGACTTGATACGAAAAAGATGTTTTATCGCATCATTGATCTATTGGCGGAAGCCCAAACGATTGAACGAACAACGAAATAGATCTTATATGATTAAAGATCGTGTTCGATAAATATACGAAGAATCGATCGATTGATCGATATAGACTTCTAATTCTAGACGATCACGATAGTCACGTTACGCTTAAGTTCGATCAATATTGTTTGGATCAATCGATTATCGTTCTTTGTATGCCATCGCATTCGTCACATCTACTATAGTCTCTTGATGTTGATTGTTTTTTAGTTCTAAAACGATCGTACAAAAAGCGCGTTGAAACGCTAATAAGTCTTGGCGTTAATCAAATCGATAAACAGGAGTTTCTATCTATCTATTAGGACGCTCGCGTCGAAGCACTACATCAAAACAACGTACGAAGCGATTTTGCAACTACGAGGCTCGTGCCATACGAATTGGATCGCGTTCTATCGCTTCTACACGTTCAACATTATACGCCTTCGTCGAAACTACGCCCACACACTCAATCGACTTGGACGACTGAAACGCCTCACGATATCGTCGAACTAGAGCATCAAACAAAGCTTATAAAGCAACATCTTCGATGTCGTACGCAAAGCCCTCCGTCATTAATCGAACAAGCGCTCAATCAACTCGTAAAAGATTGCCAAATGGCGATGCACAACGCAATACTTCTCGCAAGCCGAAACAAGAAGCTTTTCATCGAAAACCAACGCCAAAAACGAAAGCGAGCACAAAGACGATCGTATATCGCAAGAGAAGGCGTTTTAACTGGCGGCGAAGCCCAAAATTTGATAGAGATAGGCAATAATGGTGGTACGGCGACGATTGAAGAAGCAGAGAGCGGGGTACGGCAGCGAGCTCCACCAAAATGTAGCGTATGTTCATCGCTTGCGCATAACGCTCGTACATGCCCAGAACGTCAAAGTATCGTTTGATAGTTATTTCAATATAATAGGATTTGTGGAAGTTGAAATATTTGCTTTATTGCGTGGTGATATCTTGGTGGGGCGCGCACTAGGGGGTACGGCGCACTAGGGGGTAGATCACGTTACCATTGTTGTCATATGTCAGCCTCGTCATTGTTGGAGTACCCTTCAATATTGTATCGTAAGTATGTCCGGTATCGAAGCAGTCGGCATTACACTCGCGGTCTTCCCAATTCTTGTCAATGGACTGGACCGTGTCGCCTCCGGAATAGAGACCATTAAGCGCTGGAAGCGCTATAAACTCAAGCTGCAGGAGTACGCCGATATTCTAGAATCGGCATCAGTGTACTTTTTCGATACGCTGGATGAGCTGCTATGCGACATCGTAGAGTCGGACGACGAATTGGAGCTTTTACTTGAGATACCCGGAGGGATACTGTGGAAGAAGCCTGAGTATGAAGCAAGGCTGCGGAAACGGCTTGACCGATCATACAGCTCGTATTTGAAGACCATCTCGACCCTGGTCCGAGCATTACGGACTATGGGTGGTAAATTAGGTATCGACGGCGCAGGAGGAGTACGCTCCTCTCGTTTCGCCCTGATTAATCGCAGCTGATCTAGGCCTAGGTCAAGTTGGATGATTCTTCCATGATTGAGCATCACATGAAGAGACTTAAACTAACATTTTCCAAGAATACATACAAGGAGTTGCTGGAAGACATTCATCGAGCCAACAGAGAGCTCCGGGAAGTCACACATCACAACATCGCTCTTGAGCCAATGAAGCGCAAACGCCGGTCAAGACGTCCAATCACGGATCTGAAGCTGATAAGAAAACATGCTGCAAGCTTGTACCAGGTTCTCATGAATGACAAAGCATGGAAGTGCAAGTGCAAGATGCATCATCTGGCTAGCCTGCGTTTAGAGGCTCGACCCCAAACAATCGAGAACGTCAAAGTGGACAGTCTCCAGACACATAAGTTTCGTGTCTTACTTTCCGTAGCGGGCGATATCAGTAGTACGAATCCAACCGCCCAATGGAACGATATAGAGATCATCCCATCCCTCGGATTCCTAGACGCCGACGAGATATCACCAATAAGTACAGGTCCACTACGGTGAGCTACCTACCTTGATTTGACTTGTGCGGGCTGTCTGATCCACGTTACTGCAGTAAAAAGCCACAGCCTGCGACTAGAAGCGTCAGCTTTGTGCCTGAAACTGATACACGCCTGACAGGGCTTGCAGGCGAAGCAACGCCCGCTCAATCGAGTTCCAAACAGATCGAGGATTTCTGCAGTGCTTTATGCGCGTCAAACCGAGATGATCGGGAGATCGGTCTGCTTATTGACGAAGCGAATGATAAACGACACCATATGTTGTACCGAGCCAACACAGTCGTTGGGTCACAGACCTCTTCAAGGTCCCTCAAAGACCTCTTGACATCCCAGAGACGCTCAGGCGATGAAGGGCTGTCAAGAAAAGACCGTCTCCAAATTGCTGTCATCCTTGCGTCGAGCGTTCTCCAATTGGACGGTACTTCATGGCTGAAGCGAGGGTGGAGCAGTGTCGACATTTTTTTTCATTACAAGGATGGCCAGATGTCGGAGCATACGTACCCCTACTTAGCTTGGCAACGGTGTTGCGATACCGACCTCGCCTGTTCTCTTGAATCACTCTCCGTTAGCAATCACATGATCCGGAGTGACGTCCTTCTAGCCTTAGGTCTCACGCTCGTTGAGCTTTGTTTCGGCAGGACTCTGGCGAACATGCGCAAGCCGGAGGATTTGGACGTCAACGAGACAGCTACCCAACTCAGAACAGCAACCAGACTCCACCTTCGGGTATATGACGAAATGGATATACCATATGGTGATGTCGTGCGAAGATGTCTTTTCCAGCTTTTCGACGTACGGGAGTTGAGTTTGGACATCGAGGAGGTGCAGCAGAAGGTACTGGATGACGTGGTGACTCCTCTGGTGGATGACTTAAACAACTTCAACGGATATCTGAAGATCAGATAGACCAGTATATATCGTTAACTCCGATGGCCTTTGCAGAAACCACATCCAAACATTCACAGTGTCGAATGACAACCTGCCCATGCATCTCGGTCGGAACCCAAATGCTGGTGATCAGGAAACCAGAGTGGAGATGAACGATACTTGTTTCGTGATTGGAAGCGACTATGTGAATGTGTAAGTCCGGTCTCGGTATGCCTTTTTGTTGATAGGCCTGGACAGGCCATCGACAACCTTTTGCAGCGTCATCTTTTTCTCACTTCACTCTTATGCATACTCCAGTCGGGAGCAAGTTAATTAGCACCGTGCTTTGCACGAACCACTGATTACTTTCCGGTCTAGAAAGAACTTCCATTTACAGATTTCTCGACTGGGCAAGTTGTTCGGAAGAACTTAGGGCCGGACCGCTTCCAGCGCGCTAGTCACGTTGCATGCTTTGTCCTACGATACTGCGTACACGAATCCGGAATATGCTCGATAGCATGCATTGCGCTGTCTCCGGACAGCCCGTGGCTTGCAAGATGTTTACTCATGCATTCAAGAAGGCGTCAAGACACCAGGCTTGTAACGAGTCACCCTTTAGAACTAATGACGGCTAATGATGTGGTCTTCTCTTCTGTCATTGATAGGCCTTCGTTGAATCGTATGGATGACTTTAGGACCCAATTGGGCACCCAATAATCGCACATGAAAGGGAGCCACATGACACGCAGACTTTTGCGGGGACAATGGAGACAAAGGGGGCTATACCGGGCTGTACAGGCCACTTACCAAGGAACACTATTTGGTGTGGTCGCCCCCCAATATTACATCCTTACCGTCTCGCCTCCTACCGGCCTGCCAATTCACTTCGTTTAGCTATTGTGGAAAGCTCCACTACAGCTTCGGCCTTGGTCGAGGCGCTACATACGGTCACGCTAAAACTTTCAATATTTTCATATACCACGACTTTGGCAGTTACGGAAGCATCAATTGCCCCGCTTCCAGACCTTACTGGCTAGTCCGGTAGCCAGCTCATCCTTCCAGCTCGGCGTTTAAGCGGCATACTCGAGAGCTTCATTGGGAAAGACTTCAATTTTGCAATGTCTTCCCAGATCTACACCCTCCGCCAGCAAACACCAAAGACACAAACACTCACTTCTTACAACCCAAGTCGCCCCAGCTATAGTATCGAACTAAGCACAATGGGCGGCTTTATGAATCGCAAGCCTCACATGGCTATTGCCAAGCACATCAACAACCAGCCTTGGCCTTGCGCAAATATTCGCTTCAGTGCCAATAGCTCCGAAACGACCATCGCTTACATAGGTTTCCAGCTCGAGACGCCATTGAAATTGGAGAGCTCCCAGACTCAGAGATACACCTTCTTGATCGGCACGGCAGTTCACTCCTGGAAGCGCTCAAGCCAAGACCGGAAGATGATCGAGCTGTTCAACGGCGCCGGTAGAACAATTGCTACCTTCCTATACAAACATTGGGCGCCAGGCTCTGAGAAAAACCATGACCATGACAGTGGTGTCGTCAGTGATATTGGAACACTGAAAATCATGGAAGACTGGTCGTGGAGGCAGGATGCACTTGAACAAATCCTATGCACGGCGCTGGTCGTGGTTGAAAGAGCGAAGAGAAAAAGCGCGGCATTCGGAACGTTGGCAAAAGATCATGCTTCGGGGCGATTGCCCTCTCTAATGGCTTTTTGACTGATTATCTGAAGAGATGTCTGCCTACAGTTATTGAGGGCAACACATGGTTCCAATACACAAATCATTCTTGAAAGCACTTCCTCCGAGGATCATGTTGTCCAAAGTCTAGTGGTATGTGATAAGGCTCAGTAGACAGGGTATGTTATTCGCCTAGGGGCTACTCCCGCATCGTTCCTGCTCTCCTGGCAAGTGGAAAGGTCTCCAAGGCTGAAGTGACCGTCGGTTCATCGCGCATTTGTCAAGCTGCTACTGAATTCGTCACATGGCGAAAGAGTGGTGGTTGAAGCAAGGAAAGACAAATGTTTTGAATTCGGAGGAATACGGTTAGATATCAAGGTACACTGCGTTGATAATGACGCGAGCCATGGGTATATTGAACGTCCTAACACCCTCACCCTCCAGTTTAACCCTGTGCGTTTTTTGTCCTTTTACACTCCCTTCGTTGACATGCCACCACCGAGTTCCCTACAACCACTGTCTATCATATGTCACGCTCGACTTCCAAAGCTCCCAAGGTCCACGTCTTCGAAAGCAATGTCATACATATTACTGGAACAGGACAAGCCAGCATCGCCACCCGAATGAATGATGAGAGAGATTTCTAATACAAATATGCAGCTGATCAGACCAGCCAGAAACGATTGTAGCCAACAGATTGTTGCTCGGACCTACTCGGTGCAGCAAGACCACGGTCTCAGGATGTACTTCTCCAGCAGCGAATATCCTATGATCAAGCAAGTCTTTTGTACTATGTTTCGCGCTTTGTCCCTGTTTGGCTTTGAAACATAGGACTGCTCGGACTCCATCCTAGATAGGTGGTATGCTCCGCCTTGCAACATGTATATATGCTCAGGCGACAGAGGCTCTTTCCTGTTCAACGTATACGTGGTTTATGACGTGAGGAGGAAAAGATGGTCTCTCAAGAGCTGCCTCATTCCTACTCATAGAGAATTTGCTTCATCATTTTGAGTACAGCATGCACTTGCTAATCTATCTATCAGCGCCACACAACCGTTGCCGCGCCGTTTGCGCAATGAGCTAAGGTGAGTTTAGAGTCCTAGCATCTGCTCGGGGTGATCCATCCATCTGCAAAATTATCGATTCCTCGCTACGACCGCATCGTGAATGCGCTTCCTCAACTCTTCATTAGGCGCCAGTACCGTCAGCTCCGGCATACCATAGCCGAAGGTATACAACGTGCTCGCTGTCTCCACACCAAGGAACCTTCCATCCAGCGAATACGCATCCATGAAATCAAGAGTGGCGCGATCGAGACGCAAATTAGCAAGGTAGGAAAACTTATCCCACCACAGCATCAGCAGCTCGACGTTGGCTCTGCTGCAATGCGCGAGCCAATCTTCAAGATCGTGTAGTAAGCCTTTCTCTTCGTTGATGTACCACTCTGGTTGGCCATCTAGGTAGTCTTGCGTTGTGAATTTGACAGAGATTGAACGCATTTTGAAGAATTTTGGTGCTGGGAGGAAATTAAGGAAGTCGACGGTGTAGCTGGATCTGCCCTGCTCTATAACCTGAAGGAGGCTAGCTTAGCGCAAAGCGTAGGAAGGAGGTGTCAATGATAGGCTTACCCAAGTGTTCTTCGTCCAATAGTCTTCTTTGTAACCATTGAATCGGACTGGATCAATGGATCGGAAGGTTCGCGACTTCAATAGGCCAAAGCTCTGGTCGACGAAACAATCTGGTCCATCGAAGCTAGGATAATCGGCTGGCTGCAACACGCCCGGGATGAAGACGGCGTGGAAGAGCTTGTTCAGGGTCATGTCGAGTATTTCTTGTGGGATATTGAATAGGTTCTGGTGCTTGATGGAAGCTTCGCTTGTGGTGGTGCTGTTGAAGGCTATCCTAGCGGCTTTTGGAACAATAGCCGCAGTGTCGATTATGGGGGACGTTTTCGGGTTATCCTCCCAGATAGGGTATGGCGGAGCTACGAAGAAGTTGAGGTATCGGGATAATTGCTCGCAAGTGGTTTCAGATAGCATGGCACTGAATCTGCAATGTTGATCAACACCGAGGCTGCACAGCCGTGTCTTTAACCGGGTCATTTCGGTGGTGCTGAGCTTAGCAAGGAAGCGTTTCAAGAGTCGTCGATGACCGCAGGGTAAGCAATCCCACGCCTCGTGGAGGATCTGTTGTTCAACAGAACCATGAGGAGTATCGCCGAGGATCGAAAGATTGATTCCGTCTGTTGGATGATTGACTGTTGGAGAATCAGTGAGCCGTCGGAGGGTTCTGTAAAGGGGTTCTGACCTTGATTCATGGCGTTCGAGGAACACCGTGCAGGGTGGTATCCTGATGAGACAAGAGGAAACACCAACCAGCATTGCTGGCCGAGGTTGCCCATGTTGAAGGAAGATATTTGAAAGGAAGGGAATGAGCGAGTGGCTAATGATAACCATCGAAAGGTCATCACAAAACGAGTGTTTTGTTCCTGGGTGTTGCATCTCATTCCGTACTGGTTCCACTACGAATTCGAGTGTTGACTGCGATAGTGGAATCCGTGAGCTCAAGGCTTCGCACAGCACTTTATAAGTCTAGCTCAATCGCCACAGAGCCAAGCGTTTCATTGAAAGACGCTACTTGCTTCCATCGCATGAGGATAAATTCTGAAATCAACAAGCTAAAGTATTCGTAGTGGTTTTTTCCAACCTCAACGATTCAGAGAAACGCATTGACAGGCAAGCACTGCAACTTCGAGCGCTTTCTTACAGCTCCTAAAGCTCCTGCCCTCATGTTATCTATGTATCGTTAGTAGTAGCGGCTGGTCATCTCCGTCAGGGTGTCCTAAAGATTGTAGGAAAGGACCTGAAGATTGCATAGAGAGGCTAAGTAATTGTTAAAATTACGTAAGGTAATCGTGATGTAGAGGCAGACGTAAGCCCACATCATTGCGATGGAGGGGGGAATGGCAAGGTAGACGTGCTTGATCTCGGCGATAGGAATACCAATGGCGATGCAACCCAAGACGAGTATATATCAATCAGTCGTAGCGTTGTCTGATTCCTGATATACGTCGTCCGTGTCCACCCATTCGCCGGGGTAAAAATAACAGCCGGCTTGCGGCACCGCTAGCCAGCTGGCGATCTTGGCCTTCGCAGGCAGCCGTAAGCTGCAGCAATGTGGAAAAAAACCTTGCCTCGTAAGTGCATCAACAGCAACATCTCCCAAAGCTTGGCCTAAGCATGAAGCGAATGCATGTCACAGGGTCGAATTGGGCCTCAAAGGGGATCTTTCTGCTTAAAATCAGAGGCACAGCAGACCTGCAGAGCCTTCTCTTCATCAGGCTCAGCGAAGAAGAGTAATGAGCGCTATATAGGTATATACGATCAATGAAATCTTCGAACGCACTGGCCAAGAAAGGTGACGTCCAAGCAGAAACAGCACAATGATTGCACGGATATATGATGAAGACTCTAGATTGCAAGTGCCTCTAAAAGTGTCAGATGACCACGGTCGGAAATGACATACAAACTCGCTGAAAACTAATCATATAGCTTTGAGAGAATCAACTTGCATTCACCCGCTGCCAAACATCAAATTTGGGCATTCATTCCCGTTGCACCGAAGATCGACAGACAAGTAGATTGCCTGAACTAATGCACAAAAACCCCATCGAGTGCTGTTTGAGTTATCAGGGATGAATCCACGAGGCTTTCCTGGAGGCAGAATCATAAATCTGTTTGTATAACCATAGGAAATTAGACTTATGAATGGGTTGGGCAGACGAGAGTCCTCATCAGCAGATGGCATACTTCAAAGCCGTGCGATGACTGTAGGATTCTGGCTGATAATGGACAATTACCCGTCGTGCAGCGCGAAGCGTGCCGCAAAGATTGCCCCTAGATATCAAACGCAAATAGCTGCCATGAAGAGTACATAAAAGGGAGGAAGTTAGATGTTCCTCTTGATCGTGAAGGAATAGTTCGTCATCCAGTAGACTTCCGTCATACCTATGTTATATTTGGAGTACGCATGGATACTTTAAATGAAGGTACTCCATAGGCTCTCCACTGAAGTTCTGCCCGAGAAATAAGCATGGACTAGCTAGGATAGGCTTCACCCAACTTCGTTGCCTCAGACCTTATGCGTATTCCGGATCAACACTATATCACTCACTAGTGCTAAATCCGGTAAGGTGGCAGTTTTGGTCGGATATTTTTTTTCGCATAAGATCTGAGAACGAAACCCCGAAAACCTGTCAAAACAATTAATATATTTTCAACGTTATGTTTGTTATGCAACAGAATCTTAACTATTATATTTTACATCAATTAGACTACGTTCGTTGCTAGATTTTGATATGTTTTATCAAGTTGTAATCAAACTACATACTAATAGTGTGTTGTACTGTTGTACATATGTGCTAGCATCAAAGGAAAAAAGTCTCGCTTTATAATGTTGTTTTGATAGATTTTTCGAGTTTCGTTCTCAAACTCTATAGAATAATTATTGTAGAAGTGCGCTAGTGTTTAGTGCGTCGTCGTATCAAGCGTTGCATTAAGCGTCGCACTCCTACAATGAAATCAATCGTCGCATCAAGCGTCGCACTCCTACAATAATCATTCCATAGGGTCTGAATACTGAGGCAACCAACTTCGACCCATTCACTCTGTATACCTGAGCAGCATTGTTGCTGAGTGATACTTAGAAATGTTGCCGTACATTCTCGAACACCCGGCGAAAGCCGAATATATAAGGTCACGGCTTGGTAACCAGCCATCCCGCAACTGCATCAACGCATATCCACGAAGTACAGGACAGCGGCAATGGCAGCTTCCACCGACGGCTTGTTACTGGTCCTGTCGAACCCATTGCTTGGTAAAGCATAGCATCAACCTTACGAGCTTATTAGCTAACTGTTATCGCCAGATATCTTAGCTGTCGGGTAAAAGCTTTTACTACGGCAACACCCGAGTATCATTTGCTAACTCAACTTAGAGACGACGCTTTGTTATCAAACTATAACCTCAAGCCTAATGATGCCACGCTCGCCGCAGATCAGCACAAACCGCTATACGATGATCTTATACAAACTCACCGAGCCAAAGTGATCGCAGGTGGCGGTTCGAACATTGCGCGAGGGGCTCAAGTACGCCTGTCTACAACCATGATTTTGCACCGTGTCACAGCAACTAACGATGTGGTATATTAGTATATACTTCCTCCATCGAGCACTCTTTTTATTGGTTGCGTTGGACGTGATGTCTACGCAAAGATGCTCAAGGACTCGTGCAGCGAGGAAGGGGTAGACACGGATTTCCGCGTCGACGAGAAGCTCTCCACTGGTCGTTGTGGTGTGATTATCACAGGCTATGATCGGAGTCTATGCACCTCGCTTGGCGCAGCAAATGCATACACGCTAGAGCATCTGAGAACGCCAAGTGTCTGGGAGAAGGTGCAAAGAACGAAGATAATCTACGTGGAGGGATACCACCTTACTGCTTGCGTGCCGGCGGCACTTGCGCTGGCAGAAGAGGCGTTGGAGAAAAAGAAGGTAAGTCAATACTGGGCTTTGTGCAAATTCCAAACAATTGATGAACCGTCAGACGTTCGTTTTCAGCTTCTCTGCCCCATTTGTCGTTACAGGCTCTCAAGATGCTGTTGCGATACTACTAGAGTATGCAGATTACGTTGTCGGTAATGAGAGCGAGGCTCTAGCTTGGGCGGAAACGCAGGGCCACAACTCGAAGTCTATTCATGACATTGCGAAGTTACTCGCGCAACTACCTATCCGAAAGTCTGGGGGCAAGAGAACAGTCATCATAACGCAAGGGAAAGACCCGACGATCAGTGCAGTCGTAGGCAGGTCTGAGGTTGTGGTCACGGAATACGCTGTGCACACAATTCCCTGTGAGAGCATTAAAGACACCAACGGTGCTGGGTAAGTCTGGATGTGGTTATTCAGCCGAGACTTTTGACGCTAATCCGTCCTGTCCTGATAGGGATGCCTGGGCGGGAGGTTTCGTTGCCGGGCTTTGGCAGGACAAGTTATTGGCGGAGTGTATCGAAATGGGCCACTGGTTGGCACGGTTGGGTATCCAGGAGCTGGGAGCAGCGTAAGTATTTGGAATATTTCGGGACCTTTGAACACTCGTAGCGAGTCCTCGCCAATTCGATCGTTCATTCTCAACGATGCAGTAGCAGTCGTTCTGTGGTCCCCAACAGAGCGCTATCCCAAGACTCCATCGAGCGATTGCTGACACGATCTCCAGATACCCGTACCCTAAGCAGGCTTACAAGTCTTCAATGAGTTGAATGGATCGCTCCACATCCCGCTTCTCTAAATTCTTGAAATCTTGGGGTGCGCCTTCGGGCTACCTCGTTAGACCGCACATCAAGCGCATAACGCGCGCTTCAAAATTACGACAGAGATTTCCATATTACGAGCTCAAATAGCGTTCTCGACCTTCGACCTAGCACGAAAAGATCCTGCACCCCGCTGTCCATGATGTTTTATTCGTCCTTCTGATTTGCCAGCTTTTCCTTAAATCCTCCGATATCCCACTCCAAGTGGCACTGGATATGCGCTCGGATATCGGCTATCGCCATACCCTGCATCAAGCCGCTACAAGGATACGTTCCAATGATCTTGACCTGTTACGAGGACCGTCGTTTGGTCAAGATCGCATTCGTGGGATGTCCATGGTTGACTAGACATATAGATGAATTAACACCACAAAAGCCGAACGACTTGCGCCAACCCCTACTTTACCCGCGACATCTTCAACTACCATTGGTCGAGAATCCTATGTCCAAAGATGTACGGCTTGCATTGTACACTTAGTCTACACAAGTGCGAAAATTCCTCCATTTGAGAGAGGTACTAGTATGAAATCAAATTCCGCACCCTTCCCTTTCTCCCATGAAAGAATCTGTTGCAGTCCACGCAGCGAGCATGGACTTTCCATATCCAACGTCAAACCTAAACTGAGTGGAAGTCCATATCCACCATTGGTGCAGAACCATGTACAAGCTCCCCACCTCGCCCCTTCCGCCCTCACTCCTCCTCTCCCTCCTCCTCCTCTCCACCCTCCTCCACCCCACAGTCCCCATCCCCCTCACCCCTTCCCCTCTCCAACCCCGCGCCCCCACCGCCCTCCTCCCCAACACCGGCCTCCACCTCACCTACTCCGCCACCCTTGCGCCCATCTCCCCCCACACCCCCTCCTGCGCCGCCCTCGCCCTCTTCTACCACCGCATCCTCGAGCTCGTCGTCCACGAATGGCTTCCCCAGCAGCGCCCCCTCGACCACCTAATGATCCACATGGGCCCCCTGCAATTGAGTTTCGTGGCCGATACACTCGGAAAAGAAATCCCTTGGAATGTGATTGGGGAGCTGGCGTACGAGATGATGAGGTGGAGCGAGAGGGGGTTTGCCGCTACTTGGGATAGGGGGTACTGGAATGCGGCGGGGACGTTGGGGGTTTTTGTGATGTTGAGGGTGAAGCCGGGGTGGTGGGAGGTGCCGGAGGGGGGGAATGTGGTGGAGGTGCCGGTTGGGGGGTAGTAGGGAGAGAGATAGAGGAGGGGGATGGGAGGCAGGTTGCTCCTTATGGGACTGTATTGCGAGTAGAGATCATCAGTCTGGGCTTGCGGTCCGATACTATGTGACTTCGTAGGGTAGATGACTATGGCAATATTACGAGAGCTTGATCTGCTTCGAAGACCTGCTAGGACTTGTTCAAGGGAGGCCCTGGGTCTGCAAAGCTGACGTTGGATCATGTATGAGATCTGCTGACCGATGAATGCGCTCTATTGTTCAGTCGTTCGAGGAAGATTGAAACGGGGGCTTTGCGGAGCTCAGATGACAGCATGATTCAGGCCGTCGATATTAGCTGATTCCATGGCTTGAAGAGGTTGTGGCTTTCGATGACTTTGATCGTGGTAGATGGAGCAGGACGGTCTATTCTGCCCACAAGATCTATAATCATGCTCTCATCTCACGTTGCTCATTTTCGATGACTTTTCGATACTCACACAAACACCGACCTGCCGTTCGAAATGTTCGCTCAAACTAGATTCATCATGGTCAGCCCTGCCCTGCACAAAGTCTATAGAATTGAAAGTAGACTCACATCTCAAGTCCCACCCAATCTGCGGCCCAATCTTCGGCAGCTCATCCGCCACACTCTGCACATCCTTGTCCCCCCTCCCACTCACGCAGATTACCAGATCCTCGTCTTCCCGCATCTCCCTCGCCAACTGCATAGCGCCCCAAATCGCATGCGCCGTCTCCAGCGCCGGTATGATCCCCTCAAGCTCACTGATCAGTCTGAACCCTTCAAACGCCTGCGCGTCAGTAGCAGCAATGAACTTTGCCCTCTCGTTATCTTTCCAGGAACTCAGCTCGGGACCTACGCCTGGGTAATCCAGACCCGCAGACACGGAATGCGTCTCGGAGATCTGGCCGTGCTTGTTCTGCAAAACGTAGGTCCGCACGCCGTGGAGCACGCCTTTGGTTCCGCCTGTAAGCGTTGCAGAGTGCCGGTCTGTGTCAACGCCGTCGCCGCCGGCTTCCACACCGAGGAGGCGAACGCTTTTGTCGGAAGCGAAGGGGTAGAACATGCCTACAGCGTTGCTGCCGCCACCTACGCACGCGACTACTGCGTCAGGCAGTTTCCCTTTCAAGCGCTGCATCTGCTCTTTCGTCTCAGTCCCAATGACGGATTGAAATGTGCGGACGATGGTGGGGAAGGGGTGGGGACCGATGGCCGAGCCGATGATGTAGTGCGTGGTAGAGAGATCGACGACCCAGGCGCGCAGGGCTTCGTTCACGGCGTCACGGAGCGTGCGGGCGCCGGCTTCTACGGCGACGACTTTGGCACCGAGCAGTTTGATGCGGAATACATTGAGGGATTGGCGACGCACGTCCTCGGCCCCCATATAAATTGTGCACTTCATCCCAAACTTCGCGCATACGGTCGCAGTGGCGACGCCGTGCTGACCTGCCCCTGTTTCGGCGATGATTTGCGTCTTGCCTAATCGTCTCGCGAGCAGGATCTGGCCCAGGGCGTTGTTGATTTTGTGACTCCCTGTATGATTCAGATCCTCTCGCTTCAACCAGATGCGTGCGCCGCCGGCGTGGGCTGTTAGGCGTTCGGCTTGGTGGAGATGGCCGGGTCGGCCCATGTAAGGGTAGTGGGAGCGGTATTCTTCCCAGAATTTGGGATCTTCCTTTGCGGCGTTGAAGCCTTGTTCGAGTTCGGCGAGGCAGTCCATTAGGGATTCGGGGACATATTGACCGCCGAATTCACCGAAGCGTGAGGGTACTGCCGTTTCACCGCCGTTCATGTTGAGAGCTTCGAGCTGGTCCGCCAGGCCGGGACCGTCTCTTTCGCCCTCGTGAATTACGTGTGTGGGATGCGCTGCATCTCCGTTGGGTTGTTGCGCATCCTTCTCTCGTTGTTCTTCCTCCATTGAACGTTTTACTTCGTTTGTGACAGTATGTCGCCCAACCTTCCTTCCAGTGATTTCCGAACAGTATTCTTCAACTTTCTGCGAACCCTGACCAGCAGGCGCATTCGCCAATGTCGTGACAATCTGACTTCCTATCACAACACCCTCTGCCACGCTTCCCACATCTACAAAATCCTGCCTTGTGCTTACACCAAAGCCTACGGCTACAGGTACACCCTTTGAATATGTGTGGACTTTTTCGACGAGTTCTGGCAATTTGCTGTTGAGCGCCCCGTTAACTCCTGTCACTCCCATTCTCGACACAACGTAGATGAACGAGTCTGCGATGCCACATAAAAATTTCATGCGCGCTTCGGAAGTTGCAGGTGCAATGAGAGGGACATATGATAACCTGACATTATAAGTCAATAACCTCCAAAGCAAGGAACATCGCTTTACCCTCCACTCGTGCAGAAATTCCTGAACCGCACAGCTTCTTCCGGAGGTAGGTCCACCACAATGAACCCATTGACGCCAGCCTGCTTTGCATCCTTGAGTATCTTTTCCTCACCGTAGCTCAACAAGGGGTTGTAGTAGCCCATGAAAAGCACCGGAGCTTGAAGACCCTTCCTTCTTGCTTCCCTGATTATCTCTAGTGTAGATGTGACGGTGACTCCATTCTTCAATGCTTGTGTGTTCGCTTTTTGTATCGTGGGACCGTCTGCAATGGGGTCTGTGAAGGGGAGACCGAGTTCGATGAGGTCTGCCGGCCAATTAGCAGATACATTACGGAAACCTGTTAGATATCTTGTACCAGCGCCACCTGCTTCCATCCCCAGGAGGACATCGACAGTTTCCTCCGGCGTGGGATAGCCGGCGGTGACATATGTAACTAAAGCTGGGCGTTTTTCCTTCTTGCACCGAGCAAAAGTTGATTTGATTCCCTCCATGATGAACCGAGGAATCTATTAAAGTTATTACAGTAGGGAATGGCAAATAAAGATACATCAAGCTAGTTAAGGAAATTGAAACATTCATCCAAATCCTCGCCGTTCCCATCGAAGAAAGTTCTTTTAGGATTAGCGTCAAGCGGCTCGCTTATCGGTATTCCTTCTCTCTCGTCTCAACCTTCCTCATCCTACGTTATCCGTCACGGACCACATCTATCTGCTGCTCTGAAACAAGCCGTCCTCTTGGAGCAATTGATGAGCACCCTTCGCACTCAGATGGAGACAGATACAAGTTCCAGCCGGGCGTCCAGATCTTGGAGTTCCCGGCAGAATGCAAGCTGGTGCTGCTAGTGGTGCGGATATCGGTTTCGAAACGCATTGCAATGATCCCATGCTTTCGCTTGGTCCTTCATCATCGACATGGCCCGTGTCCATCTGGTGGTAGGGGACGGAACGCCATGCCTGAAGACTGAAAAGGCCCTCTTGACTCGTCTACATCTCTCTTACTTTCCTTTGTTCTAGCTGTCCTCTGATCCTTCACAGGCTGTGCTTCTTTAGCTGCTGTCGCTCTTTACTGGAATTATACGTCGTTCTTTACTGCTTCTTATCGTACGTTCCTTCTACTTAGTTGCTGTGCAAATTTCTCGATTCAGCAACGTTCAGACATTCTGGCGAGATAACCGGTTATCCATCGTCTAGCGCTTTACTCACGCAGGAAACGTAGATCAATACATCATGAAGACCTCTATGATTCTCACACTATATGCGGCTGGCACTGCTCTTACGGCTCCTCTACGTGATGAAAACGACGACGACTGCAGCCAGAAGTGGGTGACAGTGTGGGCAGACTCACCAATCACCACTTCAGCCTCTCCTGTCTCGACCGCAGACAGTCTCAAGAGCGGTGGAAAAGAAGCCCTTGCCGCCGTCAATGGTTCAAATAATTCTGTGTCGATTCCGTCATCCACAACAAAGAATACACTTGCCTCATCCAGTACCAGATCGACCACCAGTATCCACGGCACAGTTGCACCACTCGAAATTGTGTCCGGCAGCGCCTCAGGCATGTCCACTCCCAAAAGACCTGATGACAGTGCTGGCTTCCCCGTCAATGGGGATCATCTAAAGGCTCCTGTCGCTACCGATCCCGTCCCAAGTGACGCATCCGTCTTCACCCCGGAAGATGGGAAGATGTTCAACTGCTCTGCATTCTCGGATTGGCTCACGCACCAGCGGGAAGTCGTCAAACCGGGTTCTAAATTTCTCAAGATCAAGCCTGGTACGTATGCATATCAGCTCGGCCTAGTTATGAAGTCCGGCACAGACCCCAATACCGTACAAGGCGAGAACATCGTCTGCTGGCTCATGTCCGGTGGCTGGACCTTCGACTTCCGTGACGTCACTTTCTATGTGTCCATCACGCCAGAAAACCAGAATCAGCGTCCCAACGTTATGATCTACATCAACCAGTCTGAGGACTTGACCATCCTAGGAGGAACTATCTGGATTGACCAAGGCGAGCAGTGGACTCAAGCGCGAGTAATGAGTGTCTCGCCCCCAGACACTGAGGGCAATGCAAAGGCCATTTTCCAGGTTGAGGAAGGCTACAACCACACCGCATGGGCAGGGGCCGGTCCTCGGAACCAGAATTGCGTGGACGACTCGAATCCCGATCATTCCACCCGGCCAGGATGCAACTTCTGGAAGGTCCAGAATTATAACTTCGATTCCCTCGATTCCGACAGAACATTCAGCGCTACGCTGCTCGGCGGCTCTTACCTGAAGAAAGGATACGTTGTCAGTATGCAGGTCGGCCCGAATGCTCTCACCACGCTCTCGGCGGAAGATGAGGGTGGGTTGCACGTCAAGGGTTTGACTTCCAATGGGGCTCTGATGCAGATCGGTCTTAACGGGAAAAAGACTGCTGTTTTCGAAGACGTATGGTATGTCAACCCACCACCTCGGCCAGGATATGCGCCGAAAGTGCAAGGGCCCGTGTTGAGCTGGGGTAATCTGGTCGGCTACAATTATGACGAGCCGGGCGAGGCCAAGGCTATCTTGCAGAACTCCTACTGGCAAACCACCGGCTGTACGAAAGACATACAAGATGCCAACAACGGCACTCTGCCCAATTCAGAAAGAGTTGTCTTGACAAAATCGTCGGTCTCATGATTCATTGATTGGCTATCAGCTCTGGCGGGTTTTTGTACTCTCGAGAGTCTGCAGGGTAGGCATCTCACAGGGCAGATTTACTTCTATGTACATATGCTCAGTTGAGCCTTGTCAACTCTGCCAATGAAATTCTCGGACTGGGTCCGAATAGGGTGCCAACTGATTTTGCCACATGCATCGTGAGGTACAGTGATCACACGAGGTTGCAAATCGGCCGATAGGACGGATCCAGGCTGGTCACCACGGTCGTCGCGTCTTTCAAGCGTTGGCATGGTGTACTTTGCAAGGGCTGACGGAAAAGGCTAATCGTCGCTGCCAAAGTCTTGTCTTCTCCGATATTGTTGTGTTCCGGACTTCGAGTAAGCAATATTCTTCTCCTTTGCTATAGGTTATCCGAGACACCTTCAGGACCTCCGACTCTATCAATGACGCCACCTCATGCTAGACACGCACGTCCTGTTTCACACTCAGAAATCCGTTACCCTCCCATTATAACTCCAATCCACACCCCCGCCCCACCTCAGCGGCTCATTCTTCGGCCCCCCCGTCTCCCCCGTCTTCGGGTTCCTCTCCCCCTCAAACTCCGGTAACGCCCCTCTCCTCACATTCGGATGCAGTTCCTCCCCCTCGCCCGTAGCTCTCACCTTCGCATCACCACCATCTTCCCACTCTCGCACATTTCCACCGCTCCTGCCTTCGTTCCCATTTTCCACAGTATCATCGGTTCCGGGCTCAGGTGCCGAATACGGAGATTGGTTGATCTGCGGGCGCTTTCTGGGCTGCGGGGTAGGTGTGGAGGAGGGGGGTTCGATGGGTTTGGGGGTGCTGAAGGCGCCGGTCGAGGATCGTTGGAGGCGCTCGTAGAGGTCTTGGTCTTCTTTGGGGAGGCGTGGTGGCGCGGGAGAGGAAAATGGGGAGGTGGCGTAGGGGCGGAAGGTGGTGGAGATAAGGCGGCGGGGATAAATGGTGGGGATGAGGCGCGACGAAGAACGCATTGTCTTGAAGGTCGTGGTGGAAGAGTAATCTGATCTGTGGTAGAGTTCTCGAGTGTTTTTTAGAGTGCAGTGTTTTAAAGTCCGTCTGATGTTTGAATAAGAAGAGCAAACAAAGCAAACCAGATCTGCGGGATGACGTTATCGAATCCTTATCGATAAGAGATCTAACTTTCTTTCTGCCCTCGAAGAATGACTCCTTCCTCGCATGTGTATTGCGAGGTGGGCAGCGCGCAGTTCATGTCCATGCAATGGCTCTCCGTGTAGCTTCCCGACGTGCTACTACGGCTTTGCATCCTGCTCCACGAGTACTTATCGCAGAGTCGAGGACATCTAGGCGCAATGCCTCCGCCGCCGCGGTCCCTACCTCGAGCGACCCTGCCCAGATCCACCATGACATTCCAGTATGGCCCATCTCCTTCTGATAGCCATCTTATGACTAATTCAAAAAGTACTTACATCATCTTAGAAGGAGTTCTCCCTCCCCAATTCAGACCCACCATCCGACTCCTCCACCGCCGCCCTGACCCGCGAACACACCTCTTTCATGATCCCTACCTACGTGCGTCCTCCCCCCATGATGGCCAAAGGCGAAGGCTGTTACCTTTGGGACATTGAAAACCGGCGGTACCTTGATTTCACCGCTGGCATCGCCGTCAACGCGCTCGGCCACTGCGACCCCGGAATGAGTGAGATCCTCTGGCAGCAATCGCAGACGCTAGTCCACACCTCGAACCTCTACCACAACCCCTGGACCGGCGCTCTCTCACAGCTGCTAGTCGAGAAAACACTAGCAGCAGGCGCAATGGCTACAGCGTCCAAAGTCTTCGTCTGCAACTCCGGCAGTGAAGCCAACGAGGCCGCCATCAAGTTCTGTCGCAAAGTAGGACGCACACGCACCCCCAACGGCTCACAGCACGAAATCGTATCCTTCCACAACTCCTTCCACGGCCGAACGATGGGCTCCCTCTCCGCGACCCCAAATCCCAAATACCAGAAACCCTTCTCTCCCATGCTCCCCGGCTTCCGCTACGGGACCTTTAACGACGGAGCCGCCATCCCAGACCTCATCACCCCCCAAACATGCGGTGTCATCATCGAGCCCATCCAAGGCGAAGGCGGCGTCAACGTCGCCTCCCAATCATTCCTGCAAGCCCTCCGCGACCGCTGCAACGAAGTCGGTGCCGTGCTCGTCTACGATGAGATCCAATGCGGGCTCTCTCGCACCGGCACCTTATGGGCGCATGCCTCACTCCCGCCATCAGCGCACCCAGATATCCTCACCACAGCCAAAGCCCTAGGCAACGGCTTCCCCATCGGCGCCACGATCGTAAGCGACGCTGTCGCGCAATGCGTCGTCACAGGCGACCACGGCACCACATTCGGGGGCAACCCGCTCGCATGCCGACTAGCGCACTATATCATCTCCCGCCTCTCCTTGCCCGACCTCCAAGCCGGCGTCCTAGCCAAAGAGCGACTTTTCCGCCAGGGATTCGAAAAACTTAAGCTCCGTTTTCCATCACAGATAAAAGAGATCAGAGGGAGGGGCTTGATACTGGGTGTCCAGTTGGATCAAGATCCAACGCGGATCGTGACGGCGGCGAGGGAGAGGGGGCTGTTGATTATCACTTGTGGGACGAATACGTTGCGGTTCGTGCCGCCGCTGGTTATTTCCGAAGAGGAGATCGAGGAGGGCTTGGGGATTCTGGGGGAGGCGATGAGGGTGGTTTTTAAGGGGGGTGGGGGGGCGGAGGGGACGAGGGGGCAGCAGGAGATGGCACCGGGGGGGCGATGACATGAGGTCGGTTTATAAGTATATATAGAGAAGTGCTCGTATCAGCTCTTGTGGGGTCTGTTGGAAAAGGGTGTCACGACTCGATGACTTTCACCGAATGGAAATCCCAAGGGTTCACGTCCACGTTCATAATTTTCTACACCAATCCCTCCCCCTCCCTACCTGCCATGCACAAACCCCTCTCTCCACCCCCATCGCCACAAACCCGGCCACGCATATCCCCGCGCTATCACTCACCGTCACCGCGCCCAAAGACCACTCCCTCTCCTTGCCCTCCCTCCCCTCGCCCTTCCTTCCCTCGCCCTCCGTCTCCTCTCCCTCCAACCCCAGCCCCTCCCTCCCCTCCCCCTCCATCCCCTTCCCCTCCCACCCTCCACCCACCCGCCCCTCCCCCACCGCCGCAAACGTATTCACA
>JAABUQ010000835.1_pt1 | contig 70971 bp, 65 predicted proteins | sample 5560001 | NCBI WGS metagenome assembly JAABUQ01 (sample SAMN10711888, study PRJNA513371) | rock metagenome | isolation source: Antarctica rocks | place: Antarctica: Victoria Land, Finger Mt nord | collected 2015-12-18 | reverse complement strand
AGTAACGTGAGCAGATATAGTGAAAGGACAACCTCAATTTGTCCAACATATCCCCAATGTGTTGTGATGTTGATAAACGACAACACAAGGTCTAACAACATGCCAATACCAATAGCAAGATCAAACCGAGTGAATGTATGCGCAGATGCTCTGTCTGCTAGATATTTTTCGGTGCTCGTTTTCGCGAATGTCGAAGGGGCAAAGCGTTTTATGGATGATGTGCGTGTATGCAGCATAATATTTCCGTCTGTAACATAGGCTTGATAATAGTGTGATGTCTATAGTAAATTATAAGCTAGCTTGGAAGAGACAAATTCCAAGCAGGCGCAATGAAAAGTCATTGACAACATAGCGTGGAGATGGTAGAAACTGTCCGAAAACGCTGTGAGTCCCGATTACGCGGCATGATCGGGATGAGAAACATGCTTAACGCCATTCTATAGAGAGCATGTTGGGAGTGAGCGCAGTCATAGGGTTTGTTACTACGATCACACGGTTTTCTCCGCCTTCGAGGTCGAAGTAGTTGTCGCTAAAGTGGGTATGCTCATCTGCCAATGTGAGATGGACGAAATATGCATATGCAGAAGCACGAAGAGACACGGAAAGTTCGTGTGCTTCATGTTGAGTGATAGTAACCTCTACGTGAGGAACTGTACGCTGTAAATTCTTGATTGGTACGAAGAAGTGACGGTTCGTCGGAAACACCTTATTCTCAGAAGAGACTGTGAGATAGTAGTCGTTACGAGGCGGCAACGCTTCCTTCTGCCAGACGATCTGACTACTGTTTGCTGGTACTCTCGTTGGACAGGATATCTCCCATTGTGTACCGTCAGCAAAGCTTTCTAATTTGATAGTGACTGTATCAACGATCTCGGCGAGCGTGTCGTTGGTGATCCACAATTCGATGCTGCCATCTTCTTGTTGCTTAAAGGAGGCTAATACTGGCGCGTATGCTCTCTTGACATAGTAGTAGCCAGCTTTGCCAAAGCCGTAGTAGTCGAGCAAGCTCCAACTCAAAACAGGCCAGCAATCGTTCAATTGCCAGATAAGAGTACCGGAACAGTGAGGCTTGCGACGGCGATAATGTTCAAGAGCGAATTTCAAGCCTTCGGCCTGAGCGATCATGCTGTAGTCGATATATTCTGCCAGGTCTTGTGGTAAACCTGTTACCGTCAGCATCAGGTTGTCCCCTTTGTTTTTCGGGTTATCCTTGTTGTGATGATCCATAGAGGGACTGTGGAAATAGAGTTGATCCGCTGGAATATTGCGGCGTAAGGTTTCATACACGGGCGAAGCATGCATACCAAATTCACTGATGAATCGGCCTCTGTCTTCGGCATAGTGAGTGAAGGAAACACCTGCAGGAGTTTGATCCACAAGTGCAGGCTCGCCAAAGCGACGTGGAATGTTGCCGTGCCATGACTGCCAATTATGAACATCTCCATCCTGTGTTCCGTTATAATCGTTTCCTCCATAGGGACTGCCAGGCCAGTAGGGTGTCACTCCGTCCACTTCTCGCACAATTGCGGAAAGGATGGAATGATAGAACAGCGCACCAGGAACCGGATAATCGGGTCTGTCCCAATAGTGACGATCATGAATCCACTGATTTTCGTTGTTCCCACACCAGAGGGCTAGAGAGGGATGATTACGTAATCGTTGTACCTGATAACGGGCCTCTGCCTCCACTTCCTGTACAAAGGAAGGGATGTGCTCTGGATACATAGCACATGCGAACATAAAGTCTTGCCAGACCAACAGGCCAAGGCGGTTACATAGTTCATAGAATTGATCATGCTCGTAGATACCACCACCCCAGACACGGAGCATGTTCATGTTAGCATCTTTTGCTGCTGTCAGTAGCATGGCATAACGCTGTTCGGGGATTGCACCCACAAAAGAGTGAGCGGGAATCCAGTTCGCTCCACGAGCAAAAATAGGAATGCCGTTCAGGACGAAACGGAAGAAGCGCGTTCCAGGTTCGTCTGTATCAGGAGACTGCTCTAGTCTGAGAGTGCGAATGCCAACCGTCTGTTGGTGTTGCGCTAGTTCGTTATCGTTCTGACGTAGGGTTACACGAAGCGTGTAGAGGTCGGGATTACCAAGGTCGTGCGTCCACCAAAGCTTCGGCTTTTCCACTTGAAGGTACGCTTTTGCTGAAAGAGAAACGTCACTTCCAGAAAGAGAATGTTGTTGTGTTGTAACGACTTGCTGTACATTGTGTTCATCATTTGACAGCAACTCGATGCGCACTTCGAGGGGTTCCTGGTTCGCGAATTGCTCTACCATTACCTCTACAGCGACGAGTGCTTGTTCGTGTGCGGCGTCAATTTCGAGCGTAGAGAAATGTACGCCTGTAATAGTGGCTTTGTGTTGGCGTAGCAGTTCAACGGGTCGCCAGATACCAACCGTTGGGAGGCGCGGCCCCCAGTCCCAGCCATAACCAAATTGCGCTTTCCGCATTGTGACGCGTTCAGGATTTGGTCCCCAGGTCTCGAATTCATAGCTGTGAGCCAAGGGGCGATCAAAGCAGAGTGCGAGTGTGTTAGGTTGGTCGAGATGGAGGTCATGGCTAACATCAAAGACAGCTTCACGAAACATATTGCTATGTTTACCCAGTTCCTTGCCATTTAACCAGAGAGTGACGAAGGTATCTAGTCCATGAAAGACTAGTAGTAAGCGTTCATTGTGTGTGAGCGGTACTTGTTGCGGAGTAAAGTGGATACGATACCACCATTCACGCTCTTCAATCCAGGCACATTCCTTCTCATTTTGATCGTAGAACGGATCACGGATGCGGCCCGCCGTAAGTAAGGCTTGATGCACATCTCCTGGAACGGGTATATCTAGCCAGTCACGGCTATCAAACTGCTCACGAAATGCCCCAAGTGAGGCCCCTTCACCAGGAGCATAGTCTTTTAGCTGCCAACGATCAAACATGGTAGGAAAAACCTTTCTACATTAGAAAAATAAAATCTTTTCCCTTAGGCATACATAGTAGCACATATGACATGACTTAACGCGAAGAAGGACGCGTAATGGTATTGTAGCAAATACATTCTGTGGCAATATAGCCCTAACAACGTTCTAGTTGGAGAATCCAGGGATGGTGAGGATGGACAATAGCAAGCGCCTGAGCCAACCAGTAACGACTTCTATGGTCACATCAAGTATGCTCATTGTATATTAAAGCTAACGTGTTCCTGAAAACAATTATATGTATTTTTCAAAGTACTTTCTTGCTTTAGCCGCTATCTCATCAGCAGCATTATAACGTATCCACCACCATTGAGAGTCATATTTCACTACCTCATGCTTGCTGATTGCATTCACAAAGCTGACAGCGCCATAGACGAGAGAGCGAAAGCGGATTGCGTCAGGCAGCAAGTCTAGTTCACAAGAGGTTAAATTGTGATGTTGACAATATCCATTAATGATTGCTGGTATACGCTCTACGTTTGGAACAAATGATGGTGTCCAAGAAAAGGGTATTTCACAGGAAACGAGCAAGAAACCAACATCAATTACCGCAGAGCCTAAACCAGCACCAAGCCAGTCAATCAGCACGACGTTTTCAGCAGAGATACGTATCGCATTGCCAGGATGACAATCATTGTGAATGATTACTAGAGGAGTGTTTTCGCAACGATTAAGACTATGTATTGCATTTGCAAGCCTATCATAGTGCTGTTGTAGTGCTCTTGGTACACTGTCAGCAACTTTAGTAAGTTCTGCTAGTGCATAGGAGAGTTCTGGTGCTGGAAGCATTGCCGCCATTGGTAACGCAGTCCTATCTCCTACAATTACAGCATGCAAGCAGCCCAACGTCTTTCCGAGCAAGTACAAGGTTGAAGGCGAATAATCAATGGGAGAACCTTCGACAAATCTTGTCATTAAAAGCACCACATCTTCATGTCTCACAATAGTTTCATTGTTTGTAGCGTATACAATTTGCTCGGCAGGATAACTCTGTTGTTCAAGAAATGAGAGGATATCAGCAAGAGATGAAACGCTCTGATCCTCGGCTGAAAATATGCGCAGTATCCAGCTTTGACCGTCGGCTAAATCAAGTTGATAGACGCGATTATCGTTATCACTACGTAGTCGATGGGAAGCTGTGATATGTGTATGATAAAGCTGCTCCACAACGGTTATTATAGCTATGTTATCGTTCATTCATAGTTTCACCGCTTCTACGCATACCTTCCAGATGAAGCTCAATAGCCTCTTGTATGTTACGATGTATATCCGCCATTGTTTTTCCAGTGGTAACACATCCAGGAAGATCAGGTACATACGCCGAGTAATTTCCTTTCGCCTTTTCGACAACAACGAGATATCTATATTTCGCCATATTGCTTTCCTTTCCGTCTGTAAAGCTGGATACACTACCTCATCGAATTAGACACGTTTTTTGATAAGTGGCACTAATGGTTTCCATGTCTTGTGCTTGATGCAACCCTGCACAACTCCGACCTCATACGCACAATCGTTAAGGATAGCACAAAGGGCATATTCAGCAAGGTTCATTGCTGGCTTGAGACGCCAATAATCTACTCCTATCACAATGCATAGCATTATGGCTATAGGAATTGCAAATGGGAAGAGTATAAGCCCAAGCAATAAGAGGGGTAAGGTGTAGTAGCGCGTCAGGTGGCGACATAGGTGATAGGTGTAGGCGAGGTTGCCACGTAGGGTGGCTTTCAAAACAATGATAGGACTAATAGGAACTTGCTGCTTTTGTATCTTCTGTAACCGTCTCTGTGCGCCAAATAGAGTTATTGCTACAGCAGTTATAAGACTTCCAAGCTGAGGCATGACAGGGACAAGCCCTGTCACTACGATACTCCGTATATCGCGTGGCAAAGCCACGTGAAGCCGTGTATCGTAGTGACAGGGCTTGTCCCTGTCATGCTCTCCACCGATCAATCTCTTCCCTTTAGTAAACAGCAGCACACAAAACATCCTCCATACACCTCCAATTATAAGTCCCGCGAAGGTGGCTTGTGCGGGTGGAAGGATGAGGATACGTCGTTCGGCGGGATGGAGTTGGAGGAGTGCGGCTTCTGCTGTGGCATAGGCGGCACGGATTTTGAGAAACGATTTGAGTGTTGTGCGGTAGTCGTGGTAAACGATGCCTTGCGGCACGTAGCGTATAGATGCGCCACTCAAGAGCGTGCGACGACAGAAGTCAACGTCTTCTCCCTGTGTGAGGGGGGCAAAGCCGCCGATTTGTTGCCAGGTAGAGCGTCGAATAAGCAGGTTTGCGGTTGGAAGATATGTCAATGGTCCTTCCAGGCGGACCTGTTGGGGTCGCGTTCCCATGTAGAGGGAGGAGCAGATATCTTCGTAACGTCCTAGTATGCTTCGACGGTCATAGCCGCGAATCATGCCGCCAACGGCTGCAATACGTTGATCTTGAAAGAGTGGAACAAGGTCAGTGAGCCAGGAAGGGGAGGCTACACAGTCGCTGTCAATGTAGGCAATGAGGCTATGTGTCGCGGCTTCCGCACCTGTGTTGCGGCTGATTGCAACGCCTTGTTGTTGTGCATGATGGATGCTACGTAACTGCATGTTGTAGGTCTTCGCTTCTTGTGCGAGTTGATGCAGCATAGTCGAGGTAGTGTCGGTTGAGGCGTCATTGACAACAAGAATTTCTATAAGATGTGGATAGTCCAGCAGGAATAAAGCACGTAGGCAACGCTCAAGCAGGTTGGCACGATTATAGCTTGGAATGACGATAGAGATAGTGGGCCATGTTGTCGGCGGAGCTATTGGTCCTGCCTCAAGGAGGAATTTCCAGCGCAGTTGATCGCAGAGTGCTTCTATGCGCTTGAGCGGCATGTGCATCAATGCTGCTAGTTGCTCACATGTATACCCTTCGATGCAAAGTGAGAGCAGACGTGCTATTGTTGAGTTTAATGGTACAACACGGAGGGGATAGTCGCAGAGTGCGACCATCCCACCGTTTTCAGTTCGTCTAAGGCTTACGTTGGAGGCAAGACGATAACAGCCACTAGTGAGTGTTTGTGCTACATTCATGCAGAAGCCTCGGCAAGCATTGCTAACAAGGTCTTTGGTAGAACGACTTCGTAGCTGCTACCAAGCTGCTCTACAATGGCTTTTAGGTCAGAGGGACAGATCTTCCACGCAAGCATATAGACGTTCAGGAAAAGGGGACGCTCTGGGCGACTATTGACTACGTTTTTAATCATTCTAACGGTTCCATTCACGCTATCAGCTAAACCAAGGTTTTGATAGAATAATACGCCGTTAATGGACTTCCATTCAACTTTTTTCAGACCTGCACCACTAAGCATGCCTTGTAAACCAAATGGACGGAGAGCTTGTGCAAATTTTTGTTGGCACTCCTCATCAAAAAACACCATACCTGTCTGCCGAATATGGGAAATAAAGGGTATACCTGAACTCTGCCAATAGTCGGTATCAAGAACTTCAAGCGTGGTCATATTCATGGCTTGCATCTGCTTACCAGTTGTTTGTAGGAATGTGTCTAGATGTTCAGCGGGCCAGTGTGAGGGGAAGATGTAGCCTGCACCACTTGGGCCTGCGATGAATTCGTCGTTGGGTGTCGCAGATGCTCTGTAGTATTCGGCAAGCAATGGGGCGGCATGCAAAAGTGAGGGCGAGAGAGTCCAGCCAATGGGCAAGGTGCCACGAGCAGGATCACGCCAGATGTTCTTCATGCGATGTTGACTGTATTGCAGATTGTCACCATCGCTCATGGTAAACGAGATATAGACAGTATTTGCCGCTAGTGCTGGTTTATTTGTACGGGGCGATGTTGGTGCAGTAGATGTTACAGATGTAGGTTGGGCAGCGGTCCAGACTTCAAAGTTTGAGAAAAGATCGGTGGCAAGTACAGGCATCGCGACTTGTGAAGTCAGTCTGACGCCACTGCTCTCATCCGCGAACCATCCTAAGTGTACAGCTCCTGCTGGAAAAGAGTTCAGGATTTGGCGCATTAATTCGCGTTCAGAAAGCAATCCATTAGTCAAGAGACCAGAAGGGCTGGGGAGATATTTACGCGAGTCAAGATTGTATATAAAGGTGCGCGTAGCGACGAGAAAGCTGCGAATGTTCATATTTCTGGGATCAAGTCTTGCTACGAGACGTGATGAGCAACCACTTCGCAAGTTGTGTAACGCCCAATGGTATGCCTGTAGACGACTTTTCCAACCGTATGTACGCAGGTCGCTAAGCGTTGAGAAGGAATATTTGCTTTGTAGTGCTGATGCCTGTGCAGGTGAAACTGCAATGCCATCCTGTTGCGCAGCAATCATAGTAGCAATATTCACAGTGTCTTTAAGGTTGGGATCGTATAGCACTACGCCTTTTATGCTGTCATGATACGTGTCGAGTAAGGCGTCAAGTGCGTTATCACCGATAGCAGGAATATGGTTTTGAGGGATATTGCCAAAGACTTCTTTTAGCCAGAATGCTTCATCATCGCCCATGACAAGATAAACTTTGGGCTGTGAACGGTTGACTAAACCGACTAATGTTGCAAGAGTAATATTTGTCTCATATGATGCGCCGGTAACGGTATAAATATCAAGGTGTGTTACAGGTTGAAACCCAGGAATGAGTCGCTCAGCGGACCAATGCAGTCCCGCGACTTCTGTAGTGTCCATGCTTTGTCCCCCCTCTATTCTTCTATATTTATAGGCGCGTATACATTGCTCAATCTGCATTTTGCTCCTGTATACGGATAGAACGAATACGAACTCATTGTAACATCAATAGATGTCCTTTGTGTAAACATATTTGCTCTGCTTTTCAGCTATAAGATATCAATTTAAAAGGGCTTTTTTCTTGACCTTGCACAATAACTGATGTATGCTACGAAACACAAAGCTTGCACAGTAAGCTTGATACTGCATACTGGATGCCAGCACCAGGTCTTCTGAGTTGCTCATTCGTAGAGGAAGCGAGCCAGAAAGGACGCCCAGGCATGTCTGAGAAAATATTTGCACCTGAGTTGTTTCGTCCGCACATTACTTTCCCCGATGTTCCCTATGACCATCATGTACGAGCCGCAGCAGAACGTTTTCCTGAGCGCATTGCATTTGTGTATCAAAACATGCTCTTCAATTATCGTGAAGTCATTGCGATGATTAACAGCATCGCGAATGGATTATACGATCTAGGCTTGAGGAAGGGTGATCGTCTCTGTTTATACATGGCAAACCGTCCAGAGTACACGATTACGTTCATCGCAGCGGCATCAATTGGCGTTGTTGTTAGTCCAATGAATCCAGGTTATAAAGAGCGCGAAGTGGCATATCAGATCGAGAACTCCGAGGCAAAGGCCATTTTGATACAGAAGGACCTTGTACCCATACTTCAACCAGCGTTGAGTCACAAAGCGTTTCCCAATCTCAAACATATTCTGGTGACAGGCGACAAGGCACCAGAGAATATGCCGAATGCTGTTCCCTTTGCATCTCTTTTACGGGAGTCGTCATCAGACCTTCCACCACACGTTGACATTAGCGGTGATGATTTAGTCGCTTTGCCATATTCGTCAGGAACAACAGGTTTACCTAAGGGGACATTGCTTACGCATCGTAATCTAGGTGTGAATAATTTGCAATTTACGACAGCACTACGGATTAGCTTTGCAGATGTGGCGCTGAACTTTTTGCCCTTCTATCACATCTATGGTGTGATGTTGACAGGTGGCTTCCTGTCCTGTGGTGGAACACAGGTTATCATGGAACGGTTTGACCTACCACAATCGCTTGAGTTGTGTGAAAGGTATGGTGTCACCTTTTATTTCGCAGTACCACCAATCGTGTTAGCCCTTGCCAATGCACCTATTGATGTAAGTAAGTTGAAGACGGTTCGATATATCTTTTCTGGTGCTGCTCCACTTCCTGCTGGACCCGCGAAAAAGCTGCATGAGAAGTCGAGAGTTACTGTTGTACAGGGTTATGGATTGACGGAAGCATCACCGCTTACGCATGCGCAGCCATTTCCTATTATGCGTTTGGAGAGTATTGGCATACCTATTCATAATACAGAGCAGAAGATTATGGATATCGAAACGGGGACGCGCGAATTGCCAGTGGGAGAAGATGGCGAAATCGTGTTGCGAGGACCACAGGTGATGCAGGGCTACTGGAAAGCGCCAGAGGAAACAGCACGCGCATTGCGCGATGGGTGGCTCTACACAGGTGACATCGGACATGTGGATGAAGAGGGTTTCACCTACACGGTTGATCGTAAGAAAGAGATGATTAAGTATAAGGGCTTTGGTGTTGCACCTGCGGAGATTGAGGCACTCCTGCTAGAACATCCCGCGGTACTTGACTCTGCTGTAATTGGGCTGCCAGACGACGAAGCGGGTGAACTTATCAAAGGACTTGTGGTGATACGCGAGGGACATACTACGGTGACGCCTGAAGATATCGTAACCTTCGCGAATGGCAAGTTAGCAGGCTACAAGCGAGTTCATACTGTTGAGTTTATTTCTGTAATTCCCAAGACGGCCTCTGGCAAAATTCTGCGGCGCGAACTGAAAGAGCGCGAAAAAACGTTACATCAATAACAAAAAGGTTGCACGGCTCAGCGATAATGCTACTAAGCCGTGCAACCTTTTTGTTATTGCTAATGAACAACTATAGACCAACGAGGAAGAGTCCGCGTGCCATTGCTTCACCAGCGAGAGTGCAGACAACAACGAGGTAGAGCATACCTGTTGCTGACTGGAATGAGCGATCACGGATAAGTTTCCATGCAAGGCCGCCGAGGACAAGTGGAATGATGAAACTGACGAGAATGCGTATCCAGCTAATCGCATCGGTACTCAGTGGTGTATAGGTTGGTGCGTTCGCGGGTTTGACATGGCTATCGGGGGTTGTGGTGGGAGTTGTTATTCCAGGTGTTGTTGATGGTTGTTGCACAGGTGTTTGTGCAGCAGTACTTGGGCCTGCAGTGAATGAGAAGAGTACCTGGGCAAGGACGCCGAGTAGCACAAGTGTTGTTGCGAACTGTAGTGGCTTCTCTGACAATGCAGGTGTGACAAGATACCAGTGACCGAGCCACATAGCGGTGAGCACTCCGCCGAGAGCAAGTGCGGCAGCAAAGAAGCTAGCAACGGTAAATGCTCCACCACCATTTGCAGAGGCAAGTGGACGGTAAATCATCGCCATGACAAAGAGTGTTGTGAGACCTGCGGCAACGGTTCCAACGCCACTAAGGAGGCGCAGAATACGTACAACGGTGAAGCGTTGGACAGGCTTTACTTTTTCAGTGATAGTCTCTTCGCCGTTTGCAGGCTCTAGTTGTGCCTTTTCAGCCTCTCTCTTTGCGTCCACGCCTGCTGTTTTATCGAACCAGAGCAACACGTTATAGGGAATCATCAAAAGAAAAAAGAGCAGCAGGGGCAATGTTTCATATCTTGTCCAGAACTGGTCAAGCTGATGGTAGCTGCTGAGCTGTTCAGGCGTCGAAAAGTTCTGTTGGAAAAGATAGGTGAGATAGGTCAGGCCGAGATAGATAAGGGCGTATGAAACCAGAAAGCCACGCTTCACCTCATTGCGCCAGTCGAGGAACACAAGGACGGTGAAAGAGCCGATGGAGACTTCTGTCATGACGATAAATAGCACAAGCGGCAGTGTTAGTAACATTGTATCTCTATATCCTTTGATTGCATCTATAGCAGTATTGTAGTGAGGTGTATACCTCTCCTACCGCTATCAGATTATAGCGCTATGCGTCGAGTCACACAACCCTTCTAGCGGAGCATAACAGGGGCAAGCCCATTGGAGACCATGTAAATCATGAATCGGCCTGACGAGCGGCATGATAGGGGCAAGCCCCATATGCGTTAACGTAACACGAAAACCCGTCTTCCGTCGAGCCAAGGCATTCACAAGGGGATGCCTTGGTCCCCATTCGACCCTTACGTTAACGCCAATGGGGGCAAGCCCTGTCACTCCGATACACGGACTCGCGTGGCTTTGCCACGTCGTGGTGGTCAGTATCATAGTGACAGGGCTCGCCCCTGTCATGCTCTAACAATAATATAAGCTATAAGTATTTGATAAAAGTCGAATTTGTATAAACAAGTTATCTAACCGTGAAGTTGTCTACAGCATTTAAAGACCGCCCACCAAACTGCTCGTTTATATATGCAGTTGCTGCTCCTCTGCACTTCGTTTGGGGAGTCCAAGTCCACCTATGATTGCCCCTGGTATCAGCATATTGCGTACCTTTTAAGCTTTTGCTTACTGCGTAGTACCCACTACAATATTTGATGCGGATAGTTAAAGTAGCTTTAACTTGTGTATGCACACAGACATTCCCCTGCTTGTAGTCTACAGCATTGGCGCAGGTAAACTGAACAGACAATTTCGCTGGAGCAGCATGTGCGTAGTTAGGTTGTACAAGTGCAAAGGTGCCAATTGTAGCGGCAACTAGCACAATAAGTACAGTAAGTGCTGCAAAGTAGTGCTTGTAGTGATCTCTAAAAGATGGGTACATCATAGTATGTTTCCTGTCCTCTGTACTATTACAAAAATCGCTTACACAAACGTCTCTACTTTATATAATACATGAACACTGAAATAGTAACAGTGCACAGAAGTATACATATGCGGCAATGCGTTTATGATACGGTTCAAGCAAGTAACGAGGCAAAAATTATTTCAAGATATGTATTTATGCTCTATGACTATTCTGTTTTTAGAAGATTGAGGTTCTTTCGAGTCTACACGTTATTACATATGATAAAGGCAAATGTATGTCACTTTACAAAGATGCTAAAAGAAGTATTTCTTTTCTTTGAAAATATTGTTATTATGATGGTTAGCGTCCTACTACTTTTCTATAAACTACCTCTTGCAGGAGATACATATGGCGACTAAGCCTGACGACAATATTATTGATGACGACCATAGTACATCTCATGAAAGTACTAAAACGTCGCCTTCTCGCTCTCTGCCGCTAGAAGAGAGATCTGCTCAATACCGTTTTGCACATGCATACTCACAGCGTGAAGGTAGGCTCTCAAACAATTATTATGCGTCTACGACGCAACGCACATTGTTCTGGTCTGAGCTTCAACGTTGGTTTCTTGTCAATACATTTGCTCCTCAATGGCTTCCTAAACCATTACAACATCCGATTGCTGGTTATCTTATAGGGATAGTGTTACAAGTTATTGCTGCATTAGGTACAATTCTGCTTATGCACGTCTTTCCAACATTCGTGTTTTCTGGTTTACTGGAAATCCTCGTTGTTGCAATAATCGCTCTTAACTTTGGTACGGGTCCTAGCCTGCTTGCAACACTTGTTGGCATAACGCTGCTCGATTTTTTTGTGCTTCCACCGCGTTCTTCCTTAAGTTTGTATGATGTACAGGAGTTTGTTGAAAGTATTTTATTTCTGCTTGTCGGCATAACAATTAGCGTGGTTGCCAGTCAGGTCGAACGTGCACGACGTGAAGCAATAGCTGAACGGACGCTCTTCAATGCGGTGATTGAGACTGTGCCCGATAGCGTCTCTATTTACGATGCACAAGGAAGACTTGTGCGGCTTAACGGTGCTGGGAAACGCATGGAAGAAGAGCGCGGAATACGCTATCCAGCGTCTACAGCGGCAACTGGAAAACTGCGTACTTCAAACGGTAGGGTTTTTGCAAAAGAAGAACTTCCAGTCAGACGAGCGTTACAAGGAGAAACAGTTTCGTCCGTTGAGATGGTCTGGCAACCTGCTATGGGCGAGACACAATATTCCATGGTGAGTGCGGCCCCGATGTACGATGCGTGGGAGAAGATAGGAGGTGTGGTCTCTATCAGCCATGATGTCTCGGCCCTACGTCGCTCCGAACGTGCAATGGCAGAGAGTGCAAGTGAGCTTGAAGCGGTGTTCGAGAGTATTACAGACGGCGTTTTTGTATTTGATCAACAAGGTACGGTGACGCGTATGAATACTGCTTTCCGTGAATTGCTGGGTATACGCACACGCACTGATTACTTTTCGCACTCTCTTGATACTCGACTAACACTCTTTACGATGTTAGACGAGCAAGGGCAGCCTCTCACGTACGAGCAATGGCCTCAGAGTCGCATTCTGCGTGGTGAGTCGCTTAAAGGCCCGAAGGCAATGGATATTCGTGTCCATACAGTAGATGGACGAGAGATACTTATGAGTGTGAGTGGTGCTCCTGTCTATATGCAAGGTATTAAGCTTATAGGGGGTGTGGCGATTTGTCGTGATATTACTGAGCAGAGAAGATTGGAAGCTTACACACAAAACGCACTTCATGCATTGCTTGAAATGGCTCAAACACTTATTCAGGGGCCAAGTGAATCATCACAAGAGACACTTGATATGTCCTCAACTCATACAGTAGGACAACGGCTTGTAGAACTCACAAGCCGTGTACTAGAGTGCAAACGTGTAGGTATCATATCTGTAGTTCCAGAAACGGAACGGCTGCTTCCAGTCGCTATTATCGGTCTTACTCCTGAGCAAGAGCAGCAATGGTGGAGCCGAATGCCCACACTACATCTAGTGGATATAGTGGACGCTCAACGTATCACACAACTACGAAGTGGCGATGTAGTGCTTTTGGATGCTGCTCAGCATATGGTTGATGAGAAGTACAAGCAGTATGGTCCGAGAAACTTTTTGCTGGCACCTATGAACATAGACGGAGAACTGATTGGACTGCTTTCACTTGACTACGCGAATGAAGAATACGTGTATACGGATGACGAGAAGGCGCTGGTGGGAGCGGTAGCAAAACTAGTAGCACTGGTGATTGAGCGTGAACGACTTCTACATGAACATGCGGAGGCACGAGGCAATGAAATCGCCCTACGTGAGTCGAATGATCGTATGAATGAGTTTCTCGGCATTGCAAGCCATGAATTGAAGACACCAATTACGACGATAAAAGGTAGTACTCAATTGCTAGAACGACGCTTGAAGAAGATGCTGTCATTAGAAACAGCGACAGTAGAAGAGCGGATGCACCTACAAAAAGAGGCGCAGGACCTGCTTCGACGTACCAATGTTCAGGTCAATCGGCTGACACGGTTGATTAATGATCTTCTCGATGTGTCACGCATTCAAGCACACAAGCTAGAACCACATATGGAGCACATTAACCTTGTGACAGTCATACGTGATGTTGTGCAAGAACAAGAGAGAGGCGCGGCAACACGCACAATTCTGCTGGATCTGCCTTCGGAGAACGAGGTGCCTGTTTTTGCAGATGTAGATCGTATCGAACAGGTACTTACGAACTATATTTCCAATGCATTAAAATATTCGGATTCCGATAAGCCTGTTGAGATATTGTTGCGCATACAGAATCAGGAGGTCTATGTTTCAGTGCGTGACGAGGGACCGGGCTTGCCCGTAGGAGAGCAAGCAAGTGTGTTTGGCCGTTTTTATCGTGTAAAGGGAATTGAGGTCAAGAGCGGTTCAGGTGTTGGGTTAGGTCTAGGATTGTACATCTGTAAGACAATCATCGAGTTGCATCAGGGGCTGGTAGGTGTTGAGAGCGAAGAAGGCAAGGGGTCAACGTTCTGGTTTTCGCTCCCTCTTGCGAACTAGTGGTTTTGGGTTGATGAGAAGGGCCATGTATTACATCAGCCGCTGCTAATCGCTACAATCCTCTGTGTAATACCTCGAAATGTGTCCATTACAATCTGTGCGTCCTGTTCACCAACTGGAGTCATATCAAGCACGATATCAGGTGCAAGACGTTTAAACTCGTTGGTATACTTTGGCAAGGAATGTATGCGCCACCCAATTAGCTCCAGATTGTCGGAAGCATCGCCACAATGGAAATGCTGTACCTCTGTCGGTAAATCGACCTCTGTTTTACCGCGATGAAACACGGTGATTGTGTGACCCTGCTGATGAAGGAGGCGCACTACCCTTGGACCTATAAAGCCAGTACCACCGATAACAAGAATACGCATATATAATACAATCCTTCCTGTCCTATAATCTTTGTAGAGTGTATACTAAACAGTACCTACTTTGGGGGACGTATACAATTGGGAAACTATGCTCTAAGCATAACTTCTTGACAATGTTATGCTTAGAGCATATATAAGGAGAGGGCAATGGAAAGGATTAATCTCATGGATAAGTTCAGCTTATTTCAGGAGTATTGGAGTCCGAAAGTTGTTGGTGAAGTTAATGATAGCTATGTCAAATTAGCGAAACTTAAAGGTGAGTTTGTCTGGCATCATCATGAGGAAGAGGATGAGCTATTTCTTGTGGTGAAGGGGCGATTGCTTATTAAGTTGCGAGACCGTGATATCTGGCTGAATGAGGGCGAGTTTACGATTATTCCAAAGGGCGTTGAACATCTTCCTGTCGCGGAAGAAGAGGTGCATGTGTTGCTATTAGAGCCTAAGTCTACGCTAAATACTGGAAACGTACAGAACGAGAGAACGGTTGTGGATTTGAAACAGATTTAGGTATCTACTCCGTAGATAGAGAGAAGTTGCCATGCCGCGTTGCCTAAATCCGCGTTGTCTGAGAATGTATCCTGATGGGACTACTCAGTGTAGTAACCCGCCATGTCGCTGTCTTTTGCCAGAGGCGATTGTTGCTGGACGATACCGCATAGAAACGTTCGTTGACCTTCAAGGTTACGCACTACGTCACACGTCCACCATACACGCTTCTCAAGACGGTCTAGGTCCAGGTGATGTGCTTGCATCAGGTGCATATCTTCAAAACTGATACTATCAGGCATGTTGCTTTCATTGACAAAACGTTCACGTACTATCTTCAAGTCTACAGCGCGGCTTCTAATGGCCTTCCATGAGCGAATAGGCAAGCACTGTAACAGGTCATAGCGTGATGCATCAGCATAGAGCGCACGCACGATATCATCTTCGTCTGGCGTCCATTCTGGAAGCGTTGAGCGACGTTGCAGAATGTACCCTGTATCCACAAACAGTAAGCTCTGTTGTAGTGCCTGATGCGGCTTGTATTGCGCTATCCATGCATACCATTTAATAGTCAGTTTGAGCCAACTATCAGCTACTTTCTCGATAATGATATCTTCGGTTACGAGCCGTATAAACTTACGCCGCTTCTCTAACTTCATCGCTTGCCATTGTTCACGCGCATTTTTTGACTGTAGTAAGGCCGTTGCCTCTTGCATATCGCGCTCGGCGTGTTTGGCTTTCTCTTGCTTTGTATCAAGGTCTGCTAGTTGTCTGTTGTGACGCGCTTTTTTCTCTCTGTTCTCGCGTAGTTCTTTGACAGAGACACTTTCTAAGCCTAAATTTACCTCATAGTCACGGTCTAAACGCCTTATAGCCGTGTGTAGTTCTGCACGTAAGTTCTCATCAGTCGTAAGGCGTGTCGGTTCTTGCACCTGCACTGCTTGAAATTGGTCCTGCATCGAAACAATTGATGCATCAGCAGGGATACTTTTCGCTATCTTTACTTCTTTAAGTATGCGGTCAATTGCTTCAAACGTTTGTTCTTCTGGAAGTGTTTCTAGTGGTGTTGGGTCAAGATGTTCCAGCAATCTTTCTTCAATCAGTGCATCAATTGCTGAAACCTGTATCGTAAACACACTTGCGTGAAAGTCTTTGAAGTTACGAGCGTTATAGCGTGCTTCTTTATCGTTGTAGTGCATCACATAGACTGATTTTTGGGGTGACGTGATAACCGCACGTCCATTGACTCGTTTGCCTGCGAGGAGCGCGTTTGTATCCTCACTCTCGGTATGTGTATAGCGTACTACCTTATCAGGCCGTTCTATGACGTTACCCTCTAAATCAGTGGGACTCAGCGCATTGAACGCAAACATAAAGTCTTGTTCATCGACGATAGCAGGATGAGCATTGTACTTGACTATCTGGCCTTTATAGACCATATGACCAATGTACACAGGGTTGGTTAAAAAAGCCATAAGTGAAGTACGCCCCTTGATGGTATATCCACCAGGGACACGCGACATATTGATACGTCCGATACGTTCAAGGATATCTTGCGGTACATCAGGGAAAAGTAACCGCCCGTATATTTCACGGTTAAACGCTGCAAAGTCAGCGTCAAGTTCTCTAAACCGTCTAAAGAGACTAGCCACGTTATCACACCAATGAGGGTTAGGAATATATTGCTGTCGAAAGTCGTCTAATATGTAACCAGTCGCAACCGACCATCCTGCGTATTCGCCGCGCATGGCCTTTTCATGCTTGCCTACAAGCATACGCCCCTTGACGTGATGTGTGGTGTAATCCGCCGCCGCTTGTGCTAGCTCCAAAAACCTCTTACGGTCATCTTTTTGAGGATTGTTGAAGTCAAAGTCGTAGTGTTGAGTGATGATTAACACACGATAGTCCTTGCACAAACGTACAAACGTTGGTGGCATGACCATATCTTCATCACGAAAGAGCCTATCAACGGCAAACACCATAACAGCCCCGACTACGCCCGACTCGATTAAATCACATACAGTCTTCAAGCCTGGACGTTCGTCAATAGAAAGTGAACCTGACGCGCTACGTATCTCTTCAGTCAGTTCGCCAAGTTTGTTGTACTTATTTTCAATGAAAACAGTAGTTAACCCTTCACTCCAACCCTTTTCAACCCCTAACTGCATTAGCTTAACCGTTTGCATCCTAGTAGACTCTTTATTGTTTTGTAGTTGGAGCTTCGTACTCTGACGTGCATAAATCAGTAACCGCTTTAGCACGTCATACTTTGTTTTCGTTGACTCTAAGGCTAGCCTTGCCTCTTCATCAATTTGTGCTTGTGTCTTAAAAGTTCTCATGAAACCCTCTTTTCTCGCCTGATGCTTGCATGTCGCTTAAAAACTGATTGTACTCATCCTCTGCCGCTTGCTCTAAGGCTTGCCACTCTAACCCTAATTCAGTACGTAGTGCGTCTTGTGTGAGCCTATCAGGCATAACAGTGTTCACGTCTTGACCGTCTAGTGTCAATGCGTCGTCAGGATGTGCATAGATGTCTAAGTCATTAGTGGCTTTCATGGTGTCTCTCTCTATCGCCGTTGCGATGTGCCTTTGTGTGTCAACGTGTCTGTATATATTATATCATATATCAGTGTTATAGTATATAGTGTTAGCGTGTGATATAATGACTAAAGACAATAAAACTATGCTGTATAGAGAGGAATTGTAGGTATGCCACATTTAAGAATTGCTGAATTATGCAAGGCTAAGAACTGGACACAAACACGAACAAGCCAAGAGGTAAAAGTAGACCACATCACGAACAAACGGTACTGGATGGGGACATATAAACTCGTAAACCTTGACATACTCAAAAAGTATGCTGATGCTTTAGGGGTGACTATCTGTGACTTGATAGAGGAAGACGTGCCACTCAGCAAAGAGGAGGAAAATAGAGTAAAATAAGACTAAGCCTTTTTAGGGACGAAGACACACGTTTTCACGTATGACGCCGAGGCCAACCGCGAAACATCTAGGCACTGTTTCAAACTAGCCTCACCTCGTTAGCGAAGATAGAACCTGACATCCCTATTAGTCCTTTAGACACAAAGAAAGCCACGCATCTAGGCTGATGCATGACTCTCAAGTTCTCTTAGAAACGATTGCTGTTAGGCGCAACTTAGCAACAATCAGGCGAATAACCAACAAGCGTGGGATACCAAACCACATGAGTAGTATAGCATAGATTGCTCTACGTCACAAATTGGTATTCCCCTCTTGATTGAGAGAGGATACATTTATGCTGAGAGAGTACGATACTCCAAACGGCACCATAGCAGACTTACAAGAAACCATTGAGACTCAAAAAAAGGCTTTACAATGGGAACGCGCAAAAAATAAGTGGATTGAAGACTTAGATACTGTCTGTGAGCTTAGTTTGCTTCATAAAAAACTTCTCTCTTACTTAACACCTCATGAAATCATGCAAGGGCAAGGGACACAGATAGAAAGAAGAAAGCTATACCTACCTGCAATTGCTAAAAAGTTAGGCATAAACGCAAAGACTGTTACAAGAGGGATACAAGCCTTAGAAATGCTTGACTTACTACAATGTGAACGCATATCAGCAACGAATGAGGAAGGGCTAGAGGTAAGCCGTGTATGGCTCGTAGGTGTGTCTACAATGCTTATACGACCTTCTACCCTAGAACTACCTCATAGAAATCACGGTGGGGTACGTGTAAAGCGTTGTACCTCCTGTGATAGCCCTAATCTCATTATAGAGTCACAAGTTATATGCCCTGATTGCGGAGCTACACAAGGCCATAAAATGATACGTCTTGTCAATGCAAAGAACGATATTATTGATGAACTTACGGGGGGACAACTTGTCCCTCTATACCAAGAGTATACACAGTGGGGAGAACCGCAAAAAACAAAAATTGAAACAGAGAGGATAGAACCACCTGACTATCTTAAAAGTAAAAGAATATGGGTATGCTGGCGGTATGTGCAAGAAGTGGGCAAGGCAAATATAAGTAAAGTACCGTATGTGGTGTCAATGAGTCCAAAGAATAAACGCAAGGCAAGCGTCAACAATCCGCAGACGTGGGAGTCGTATCAGAACGCACTGCATATCTATACACGTTCAAAGAAGTGGATACACCCGTATGATGGGATAGGTTTCATGTGTGACGGTTCCTTTACCGTGTTTGACTACGACCACGTTATAGAGCAAGGCGTGTTGAATGAACAAACACACGGGCTTATGCAGTCGTTAGACACCTATGCTGAACTATCTCCTAGTGAGACAGGCATACATCAGATTGCACAAGGCACAATCCCTACAGGCGTGCATCGTGACATTGAAATGTATTGTACTGGACGCTTTATGACGTTTACTGGTAAGCATATTATCAATACGCCCGTTGATATCATGCCGCGACAAGAGCAAGTAGACGCCCTGTATGATGAACGTGTGCCAAAGAAAGCAGTAGTAGACTTGCATATTAGCGTGCCTCTACCTAGTGATGAAAGTATCCTAGAACGTGCAAGATGTGCAAAAAATGGTGAGAAGTTTCGACGCCTCTATGATGAAGGAGACGCAAGCGAGTATCCTAAAGCAGACGGTTCCCCTGATTATAGTAGTGCTGATATGGCCTTGTGTGCGATGCTTACCTATTGGACGTATGGAGATGAGCAAGCAATAGACCGTTTGTTTCGAGAGTCAGCATTGTATCGTGACAAGTGGGATGATATGCATGGTGATATGACGTATGGGCAAAGAACAATCAAGAACGCGTGTGAGTCGAGACAAGAAAATTAATTAGAGAGTGCGTTTATATTCGGATACAGACCTGTAAGTGGGGATAATAAAAATTATTCTCTCGACTCTCGCCGCTTCTAGTCAGGTTTCAAGCATGGTAAAATAGTAGTAGATGTACCACACGTCAACACCCAACCTCTCACTGATGGAGGCACGTTAAAGGCAGCGTGTGGTTTCATCGTCTCTGTGTAGAAATACTATCCATTATGCCCCCTTGATTGCTGCTAATAAGTCGCTACGCACGCGCTGAAAGCCGCCTTGTGATAGGACACGTTTACTTGTCGCGGTGCGTTTAAGAAGCCTGTGTTGGCCCTGTACGCCCTCTGGCGTGGCATAGAGTACGTAGTCAGTGCCACGAATGGTAAAGGCCATAATTTCAATCCATACCTGTTTGTGTCTCACGTTTTACCTCATACTCTGGATAGCGTATACTTGACATAACATAAGAATTATAACACAGAACATATAAAGGACTATTGATATGAATAAGGACATACTGTCACGGGATGATATGAGACAGCTTACTATGGAGAAGTTTCTTGTTGCGTTCTCGACGTTCGGCACAATATCACGCGCCTGTCTTGAGGCAGGTTGTGCGAGAAGTACGGTCTACGAATGGCTGCACAACGATACGCCTTTTAACCATGCCTTCGCCTCTGCGATAGAGGGCTACAGGGACACTATCAAGAATGAGATACACGATAGGGCAGTTATCGGTGAGAAGATACCAATGGTGAGTCGCGGTACACTTGTTCTCGATAAAAATGGCGACCCCGTATTCATCACGCGCAAGTCTGATCAACTTTTGGGGCTTTTGGCAAGAGCTTTTGTGAAAGAATATCGCTCTGTACCAGGGGACTCTATGAATGAAATGGTACAGGTAACAAGTCACTCTATCGTGATACAGGATATTAGAAAACTGTCACCTGAAATACTTGATATGCTGCTTCAAGAATTAGAACGAATACAGGATACCAGCATTCAGACAATAGAAGCAGATATGCAAGACGCATAATCGGACGCAATACAAGACAATTATAAGGACATGAAAAAGGGACACATCTATGTCCCTTCTCATACGTATGACAACCTTTTCGACAACCTTGTCAGACCTTTTCAACAACCTTGTTGTACTGTTCAATAACAGCACCAATAGCTTTGTATTTACTGGTACTCCAATGCAAGTGACTACACATTTTACTCTTGACTACCCCTGATTTATACGCCTCTATGACAAGGTGTATCTCTTCTTTTGACAAGGTTTCGACAAGGCTTGTCATTGGCTCTACATCTACACGCAACCCATCAGCAACATGTGGCCTTACCTCTACTGTTGACAAGGTTGTTGAAATGCTAGGGCTTATCTCGACAAGGTTGTCAACAAGGTTGTCAGGTTTCTCAACAAGGTTTGTCGTAAGCCCTTGTTTTATCTCTCGTATAGCCGTGTCTACTGCCTCTTGTTGTTGCCTTTTCAACAAGGTTATTGTGTCGCTTGTCTCTTGTCGTATGCGTTCAATTTCTTGACGTTGGGCTTCTAGTTGTGTGTGCAATGCATCAACAAGTGAAGATGGTACGCTATGACTTTGTGACTTGCCTAGTGAGTGTACGATGTGTCCGTAAAGAACTGTCATACCGACACGTACCAGTATCAATGCATCGTTTGCTACGTCCATATAGGGCTTTGTGATAGGCCATATTTGCCCTATAGTGAGCAAGAAAAGGGTTATCATCATGATAGAGATAAAGCGCATAGGACGTATGCATGGCCTTTCTGTAGCCCTTCTCATCACCATTCAGACGTGCGTTCTCTGCTATCGACTGTAACCCGAAACCTGCTACATCAATGGTGACTATCTGTACTCCTAGAATGGTGGATATTATCCATTGTTGCAGCAATCCCCCTGGTAGCACTTGAATAACATCACCGATCATGCAGATGAAGAGAATAACAACCGCGCCACGTCCTAGATAGACTTTTATCACATCCCATGTATCGGTTATGACCTCACTACGCTGGACTGCGATATTTTTCCACTGTTTATTCTGTACAAGCTGAGACATTGTTACATCCCTTCTTTCGGGGTGTCCTCATCCACCAGTAAATCATGGCTTGAGACACCTAACGCCCGCGCTATCTTGTCGAGGGTGTGTGCATTGATGTTGTAGTGGGGGTTTTTGTATATCTTCGCAACCGTGTTGAGGGATACATCCGACATGCGTGATAGCTTGTTCATAGAAATCTTCTTCTCTTGCGCTATCTCCTTAATTCTCAACCGTATCATCTGCGTTTTTATCTCACTCATCCGTATATTTCCTTTCATTTTAGCAGTTCTTAGGGTTGACGACTATCCAGTTAGCCGTGTATAGTATGAAGTGTACACGTAAAGTATATGGTCATTGTACACTATCAGGTACCAGGAGTAAAGAAAGGGGTGTAAAAAGCGTTTTTGAGAAGTGTTCTAGTAGCCATGAGAGTAGTTTTAGGAGAAGAGTTTTGATAGAGATACAAGAAGAAGCGACTCTACGCAATGGAGGCATAGAGCCACTACAAGAAAACACCTGTAACCGACGTTCAATCAGCTTAGCGTTTTCATTACAGATTTTAGCACGCGAAGGGTTAAGCGTGCGTGGAGATGTGACTATGCAAAAGACAGCAGTACCACAACGAGCATCGAAACCTGTAGACAGTGAACAAGAGTACGATGATGATAGCGTTAGCAGTATGCCACGTTCAGCCCTGGTATGGCGTGCAACGAATGCACCGCAACAGTCACACACAACCGATACATTGATAGCACAGACGCCTCGTACTAGTAACCGTGTCAGTGGCACTACACGGCTACTGCTATGGCTTGTACTCGTGCTGTGTGTGGCGTTCCTGGTCAATGGGCTAGTCATGCCTGCAATCACTGACGCCCTGACACAACTACGCTATGGTGATGCAAGGATAGCCACGTATGACTTGAACGGGCATCACTTCATCACAGAAGAAAGCAATGGACGTGTACGCATCGTGGTAAGCAATCCAGACGGTTCACATTCGCAACAATTAACAACCGTTGTCAGCAACGCGCCCAAACACGCCCTGGTGACGTTGAAAGAGAACGGTACACGTATAGATGTATCCATCAATGACGCCTACGTGACCTATCTCGTAGCTGATGGCAACGGCTATAAGTGGAGTACAAACTAATGGATATGTCAGTCGTCAATAACATCGTCACGATACACCTACAACTGTCATGGTTAGTTGTGATAGTCGTCCTTCTTATTCTCCTCGCTCTGTTCAGACGTAAATAGTCGTAAAGGCAACAAAAAAGCGGTTTACCTGTACACCCTAACATCAGGTAAGCCGCTTTTTCGTGTCAGCAAGGGCTATGCCATAGGAGAAAGACTATGGTTTCGCCCTAATGGAGATGGTCTGTTCGTGGTCACTGAATTGAGCGTAGAGGGTGAGAGCGGCCTGACACACCGTCTGAAAGTCTGTAAAGTCCATCGTGATGTGGTCAGTACTCTTACTAATAGTCAGTGAACCATTAGAGTTGACAGTCAAGTTATATCCTGCGGTATCAATCGGTGCGGGTGCTGCCTTAAACGCCTTGTGCCATGCGTGTGCTGCGTCTTTCACCTGTTGCTCACTCATACCGTCAGCCATTGAGCGTGTTTCCTGAAGTAGCCATTGCTCATCTCTTGGGTTCGTAAACATATTCGACATGGTGTTATCCTTCTTCAATGCTTGTATGTACGCTTTTCAATAGGTCGCCTATGGTGTACTCTTCGTCTTCTTCATCACTATATGCGTCAGGGTCTAGCGCGTTCCAACGGCTTTCTAACACCTGGATACGCATATCAGCAGGTGGGGCAAGACGCGCCCATACATCGTTACTCTTCGCACTTGGGTAACTGGTAAAGGCGTGCTTGGTACTGATAACTGATGCTAATGCGTTGGCGGGAAAGGTCACATAACTTTGTTCGTGCAGGTCAACCGCCTTTAATATCCGACGTGTACCTTGTTTCGATACGAGCGTAGGATTATAGCCATAGCTGGCGTATATCATTCTGTGCTTGGCTAGCTCGTACACTTCTTGTGCGCGTGGCAACTTCATAGCAAGCTTGGATTGATAGATGTATCCTTTACTGTCCTGTGAGAGGTCAGTCATACCGCCGACCATCTGATGCATGTCATGGTTATAGAGCGAAGGACATAGGTACTCATCACCTCTTGCACGTCTCACACGGTCTAGTGACTTGTAGGACGCATCAAACATGCCTCTTGTCACAATATCTTTATACGGATCTTCGTAGGGCAAGCCCGTATCACTCCAATCAAACACCGTCAAGTATCCTGTGATAATGCCTTTCGGACTGATATCTATATCAAGCTGCTTTACATCACACCCATAGAATAGTCCATCTTTTGCATCAGGCGTCATTCTATCAAGAAACGCGCTCATTCTGTCTATTGCCATAACCATAATCTTGTATCTTTCTCGTTTTACATATGTTATGTCAAGTATAGCATACGCGCCATGATATAATGATTGCTGTAACCGCGTGTAGGTGCGTATTTCTAAGAAAGACGTACTGTCTCATGGTAGAAACTCATAGCACCTTCACGGTCACTACAGACGATTATCTAAGGGGTTGCATATACAAGGCTGTATAACGCGCTACAATGGCCTTTATACAAAAGCGTGTGTGTAGGAACAGCACTCATAAGCAAGGCCACTCTACGGCTGTAGTGACAGTCTCTACGCGCATTGTGAGAAAGAGAGAGAGAGAATGGCACAACGTAAGGTATTCTATGGTGTCTATGACGGCAAACAGGTACAGATGGGGGGTACAGCCGATATAGCACCAGGGCAATCACAAGTCAGTATTGGCTCACATCATAATATGGGTGAACTGACGATAGAACAAGGTGTACTCAGCGCAGGTGTCTATAGTGATAAAGTCTCTGTGTTGGTACGTGGGGATGTAGCCTTGATTATCTACATGACAACAGGGCAATATGCCACATTTGAAACATCGGTTATGCCTGCACTGTCTGTTCTTGGCAACATCGCGCCGCGTGCCTTTGATTTACTGTAAGGATAGTAGGCCAAGAGACGTGACTATCACCACGATAGCCGCCCCTATAACTACGCTCATTCATCAGTATCTCACGAACACCTGATGCATACCACTGTGTACCACGTGGGCTTACACACCCTTGCTTGTTTAGTTCTGACGCTATACGATGCATAGGATAGCCCATGTCCCTCATATCAAAGATAGACACCACTATCATAGCCTCTTGACTGTCTATGCTCACATCTACAGCATGTACCTTACCTGACACCGTATCAGTCACAAAGATGCGTCTATAGCCATAGGGCAATCGTCCCCCCTTCTCACCATCTCTCTTACCCTTCTCAGTCAGTGCGTCGAGGGTACGCTGTGATATCATGTTGCGCTCCATCTCAGAAAGAGCAGCGAATATCTGTAGCACAAACATACCCTGATAGGTGGATGTGTCCAACTTCTCTTTACAGGATACGAACACCACGTTGCACACCTTCATCTCTTCTACAACCTGCAATGTATACATCACCTTACGAGCTATGCGGTCAAGACTAGCCACATACACGGCCTTCACCTTACCCTCTTGCATGTCTCGCAACATCTCAGAGCAATACTTACGGGTGTGTGGTGCCTTCATACCACTGATACCTTCATCAATGTAGTACCTGATTGGTTCGGTGTGTCCATCGACAACAATCATTGCTTCACATCGTGTTCTTTGTGCATCCATTCCTAAGCCACTTATCGCCTGTTCGTCAGTGGAGACACGCAGATAGACGGCGATGTGTTGCTGTATCGATTCACTTTGTCTTTTAAGTTTGGACATATGCCCTACTTTCATCTGGTGTTATACGGTTACTGTCCCGTTACTGTATGTAGCAGTCCCTTTTGTTGCAAGTTCACTTTGTCGAAAGTGCGAAAACTGTTTTAAAGGATTTGGGTTGAAGTTGTCGGCGCGAATGGCTTGTTAAGGTTCACATCAATTTTTATAATTTTTACTAAAAAAATGGCTATCATGTATGGTTCAGTCTTCATCTTCATCCTCATTGCCTTTGTGTGCCTGATAGAGAGCGTTTTGTGTCAGGTAGTCACGGCTGCTATCAAACAATGCGCCCTCTCGTTCATCAGCATAGTCGGCTTGCGGCACATCCTGAACATCGAATAGTGGCATTGTGCTATCTAAATCGGAGTGTATAGCTTGCCATACGTCCATTCGTTCTTGTATATGAGATGCTATTTCTTGCTCATGCCGTGCGCGTATGGCTTGCCATTCGCTTGCTAATCTGCGAATAGTTGGGTCATACGGTAAGTGAACTTCATCACTGACCACTTCTAGCTCGTTATTAAGTTCATGCGTATACCGAGATACTTTCGCCTGTAGGTTATGATCGTAGTATCTATCCAATTCTTGCACTAAGATAGCGCGTAATTTGCCTGGATACAACGCTTCTAAGGCGTCAAGTTCGGTTGCACCAACACCAAAGCGGAGTTCAAACGCATCTTTACGCTTGTCAGTATCTTTAATAGGTGTTCGTGGCAAGTTGTACGCTTTCACCTGTTCAGGCGTTAGAATAATTGGGAACAATTTAATATCCATGTGTAAACCTAACTTGATGTTAAACTTTTGTAACTTAGCAGACATACTTCTAGGCATACTTATTCCTGATGGGTCAAAGTCAGAGATGTAGAAGATGCGAACGGGCTTCCCTGATTTTTCAAAGCGTCGTAACGCTTCATAGGCAAGCGTGATACTTAACTCACCTAAGCCGTATTGAAGGGCGGCCCCATAGTCTACTGCTAGCGGCCTCAGTACATCATCTTGTGTACTTTTCTCACACCATATCTCAATATGATAGCGTTGTGGTGATGTTACAGACGCATACAGGCGCGGTGCATAGGGAAAGTCAGGCAACGTATAGAACGTTTCATCATCAACGCCATAGTCTGTAGCAAAGGGACGTGCGTGTAAGTCTGTCTCATAGTCAATATTGTCAACGGGCGATGCGTTACGACGGTCTACAAAGTGTTCAGGGTTCACCATATCAAGGTAACGGGCGGCTTGTGATGCTGTATTGAGTTCAAACCAACACGCTTCTGTATTTTCGTATGGCTTGCCATTCACCATAACAACAGGTGGGGATTGTGACACAATTTGATAGTGCATACGCCGAATATGGATACCTGTTGTGTACCCGAATTTGTGCCATAAGTCAGCAAACCATTGTGCTTTACTCACCTGCGAGGGCATACCACAATAGAACGGGTCATTGTTTGCTGAGAGTGCAAGAAACTTTGTGACTGGCTTCTTACACCGCTTCGCAAGTGCTTTAATTGCTTCATAATCCATATCTTTGAGGATGGTATCTAGTGTCATGTCGCTATCTCCTTTTTGTGTACGAAAAATGCCCCTCCTTCTACAAGGAGAGGCACGTGGTTATGCTGCTAGAATATAGTGCAATTCACGTAGAATATATGCGCTATCTAAAGGTGTAACCGTGACTTCCAATGTTACTTGGAATTGGAGGTATGGGAGCGGTCTATCGCGTAAGCGATACGTTTGAGATGAAGCAGGTTGCGCTCAAGGTGCTGTCGATTACGTATCAACAGATGGATAAGGAAACCGCGATAGAGCGTTTTCGTCGTGAAGCTCGCTATGCCCATCAATTACAACATAAAAATATTGTGTCTGTAATTAACTTCGGCAGTGATGGGAGTATGTTATATCTGGTAATGCCACTGATTACAGGTGGAACAGTTAAAGCACTACTGAAGGGAGAACGCCCGCTACCAGTTGCGCAAGCACGGCAATATTTGAATGATCTTGCTAATGCGCTTGAAGCAGTTCACTCGCATGCATTACAGATTGTGCATCGCGATATCAAGCCTTCAAATCTCTTGTTACACCAGGATGATGGGCGACTCGTTGTAACGGACTTTGGTATTGCCCGAGCGATGCAACAGGAGAAGCCGCTCACGCAACAGGGTTGGTCACTGGGCACAGAACATTATATTGCGCCAGAACAAGAGCAAGGAAAGGCAGAGCCAGCAAGCGATATTTATGCAATGGGGGTAGTGGCGTATCAGTTTATGACAGGTTTACTCCCTTTTCAAGCAGTAGTACGCAATCATGCAGCCGAACTTCCTCCACCAAGCAGTTTAAACACCTGGTTGCCAAGATCGATTGATGCAGTGATATTGCGTGCGATAGAAACGGATCCGCGCAAACGATTCCGATCTGCTCGTGCTTTTGCCGATGCGTTGAATGATGCGCTTAACACGGAGTCATCGCCAGAGTCCTCTGCTCCAACGATAGCCGCTCCAATTGGCACGTCCAGGAATGCAAATATTCTCGTGCGCATGCTGGTACCAGAAAATCCTTGTCCAAGTTGTGGTAGGGAAAATCGTAGTAGTTCGCGCTTTTGTCGCTATTGTGGACACAATTTAGATGAGACCTCATCCCTGTTAATGGAGGCATGTCAGGTCGGGTACTACAGTGATATTGGACGTAACGCGCAAGACAACGAGGACATGTTATTGGTAGCGCAGGGATTAGGAATAAACCTCGCGCCACCACCGCATCCTTTTGGTCTATTTGCAGTTGCGGACGGTCTTCGTGCCAAGCAAAGCGGTCAGAGCAATGTTCCTCCTAACAAACCAGTACATGTCAAAGGGCGTGAGGCGAGCCGCTTGGGAATAGAGACGCTTGCAGATACTGTGCTACCACTGATTGCAATGGCGGGTCGGCCCGTTTCGCAGGCAACACCACAAAACGTTTCAGTAACCGCAGGAAATACACGCAGTATACAGGCAATACGGCCTCCTACTACTGTTTTAGCGCAATGGCTACAAGATGGTGTGCGACAAGCAAATCAAGTTATCTACCATTGTAACGCTGACTATGATACAGCGATGGGAAGTACGATGACGGCGGCCCTTGTACATAACCATCGTCTCTATGTGGCGCATGTTGGTGATAGTCGAGCGTATCACTTTAGTGCGGATAAGGGTTTACGTCGTATTACTAATGATCACACACTTGCGGGGAACCTTGTTGCAGCTCAGTTACTTCAATCAGATGAAGTATACAAGAGTGCAAAACGCAATCAGCATTATCGTTACCTGGGCAACACCTATCAAGTGCAGGTTGATGCTTTTCAAGAGGATGTCGAGCCGGATGATCTCGTTTTGTTGTGTACAGATGGCCTCTGGCATACGATACGCGACGAACGCTTAGCAGATTTTTTAGCGCGAGGTGGGGACCTACAATTGCTGGCACGCTTGCTGGTAGAGACGGCAAGCAGTAGTGGCGGCGAGGGAAACGCAAGCGCAGTTATTTTACGCATCCTCTAGGGGAAGCATAACGGTAAAGGTTGAGCCTTGTCCTGGACGACTCTCAACACTGACCTCACCATTGTGAACACGGACCACCCATGCAACAATAGAAAGGCCGAGGCCAGAACCACCAGCAGCACGTGAACGCGCGGGGTCGGCGCGGTAGAAACGTTCAAAGATGTGCGCCTGATCTTCAGGAGCAATGCCAATTCCTGTGTCACGCACGACGAGCAGGGCGTGTGTTAAGGTAGCCTTAACGGAAAGCGTCACTGTGCCGCCAGTATTTGTGTAGGTGAGAGCGTTATCAACGAGGCTCATGATAACTTGTATTAAGCGTGCTGCATCACCGAGAACCGCTGCTGGTTGGAGTTCACCAACGGTCAGTGTAATTCCGCGCTCAGCGGCTAGTGCTTCCATACTATCTACTACATCAGAAGCGAGGAGATCAAGTTGTACAGTATCATGATCGAGTGGAACAAGTCCCTCATCGGCACGTGCTAGTACAAGCAGATCGTTGATCAGCTTGGCAAGTCGTTCAGACTCCGCGTTGATCTCTTTTAGCACCAGTTCATCTTCTTCTGATGACGAGGGTTGAGAAAGAGCAACATCGGTGATGCTACGAATGACGGATACAGGTGTACGTAACTCATGCGATGCATCCGCAACAAAACGGCGTTGCTGATTAAAGGCACGCTCTAGACGCCCAATCATCTGGTTAAAAATGAGGGCGAGTTCTTGCACTTCATCATTTGCGTGTGGTATAGGAACTCGTTGATGCAGGTCTTTTGCGCCTATTTCGTGTGCAATGTGTGTAAGACGGTGAATTGGCCTAAACGCTCGACCTGCAAGCCAATAACTACCATACGCGCTAAATAGAAGAGCTAATAGCGTAAACAACAACAGCAAAAGTACAATTTCTTGCATTTTATCGTTCACAGTGGCAAGCGATTGACCAACTTGGACAACGCCAAAGATTGTTTTGTGGTCTACCAGCATTGTGCTATAGAGGCGGATAGGATACCCATGCGTATTTATAACGGTTCCATACCAAGGTCTTCCTTGCAATGGTTGAGAGATGCTTGTAGATGGCGCTGAGATATTACGGGATTCGGGCAAGTAGTAGAGTAGCTTCCCTTTGGTATCGAAGACACGAACAATAATGTTTTTATTGCTATATGAGGCACTTTCTTCTTCTAGTCGCTGTCTACTACTAATGCTTTCCTTGTTTACATTAGAAGGATCAAGGAGGGCCGCGGTGGCATTGAGTTCTGGCAGTTCACGTACAATATCGCTGACGCTCACCTTATTGTGATTAATGGATACGCCTTCGGCTACCTGTTGCGCTCGCATCTGTAGTGTTGTGTCAAAGCTAGAGACAATCATAGCATGAAGTGCAGTATACAATGTCACGCCGAAGATAAGGATCAAGACGGCGGAGACAAGCGTATACCACATAGTCAGTTGGATACGAATACCTGGTGTGGGAGGTTTCCATCTCATGCAGGCACGGGTTCCTTGAGTTGATAGCCAGAGCCACGAACGGTATAAATGACATCTGGTTCATTCTGGTTACAAAGTTTACGTCGAAGATAACGAATATAGACATCAATCACATTGGAGAGATGCTCTGCATCGCCATCCCAAACATGCTCTGCAATTCTCGAGCGGCTCAACACCTGATGTGGATGACGCATAAAAAATTCCAGGAGAGCATACTCTTTGTTGCAGAGCGTAAGGATGCGCTCGCCCCGCCGTACTTCGTGAGTGCCAGGGTCGAGCGTGATATCCATAAAGTGCAGGACAGAGGGTTTGACCTGAGTGCCGCGTCGTAAGAGAGCACGAACTCTGGCCTCTAGCTCATTAAAAGCAAAAGGCTTCACCAGATAGTCGTCGGCTCCAAGGTCCAAACCTTTTACGCGATGCTCAATCTCGCCAAGCGCCGTGAGGAGAAGAATTGGCATAGTGCGCCCATGACCACGTATCTGCTTACAGACTTCAAAACCATCAAGCGTTGGCAAGAGAATATCTAAAATGATGAGGTCATAAGCAGTTGCAAGCGTCATTAGGACAGCATCTTCTCCATCTGCTGCAAGATCAACAGCATAATGGCTGCCCTCTAGTCCTTTTTTCAGGCTAGGACCCAGGCGCGGATCGTCCTCAACAATAAGAATACGCATACATGTTCTCTTTCAAGCAATAATTCCACGCGAAATAGGCTGTAGTGATGCTGTATGTCTACGACTCCTGTAGCTCATATATCACCACTACGAATACTTTCGAGTGTAATGTACATTAATGAAAATCAGATGAAATGGTACAGATTTCCTATTACTGGACAGAGAGAAGCCAGCAACGCAAAAGTTCTGCTACGCTCCATGCTTGAGCATAGCAACCACCAGGTGTAAATGGCGGCTCTGGCTCTGCAACCTCACTAACTGTGCCTAGGCAGGCGCTCCACAGTTGCTCTATCAACGGCTGAAGGAGCGGTTGTAATGCACGCTTATCGTTATGAATACGAAGATACACATCGACATAGGGACCAATAAGCCATGACCAGACCGCTCCCTGATGATATGCACTATCGCGTTCGACAAGCCCACCGTTGAAATGAGAACGATATGCTGGGTCGTTTGGACTGAGTGAACGCAGACCAAATGGTGTCAGCAGTAAGTCGGTGACGTGCTGAAACATACTTGTGACATGTTCCTCTGAAAGAAGTTCATGTGTCAGTGATGCAGCAAAAAGTTGATTTGGACGTAAGGAGGCATCATTTTGTCCACTCACTCCATCCACATCAACCACATCATAAAGATAGCCAGTTTCTTCATTCCAGAAACGCGCGGCAAAATTCTGACGAATTTGAGTACGCAGTTGACTGTACTGCGTTGCATCGATAGAGAGATGAACTGCCCACGCTTCCATAGAGGTCAGTGCAGCATACCAGAGGGAGTTTATCTCAACTGGCTTGCCGCATCGGGGCGTTATCACAACGTCATTGACTTTAGCATCCATCCATGTTACTTGTGTCCCTGGCACACCTGCATGTAACAGCCCATCAGCAGGGTCAACGCCTATGCCGAAGTCGGTGCCACGAATATGCCAATCAATGATGCTCTGCAAGTTGGGAAAGAGTTCTTTCAGCAGCGTCCAGTCGTTAGTTATCGCGAGATAGCGACTCAGAGCATGAAAAAGCCAGAGAGTGGCATCAGCGGTATTATACTCCGGTGCCTCACCATTATCAGGAAAACGATTAGGAATTAGGCCGTTATGGGCGAAAGAGACAAATGCCTTCAGGAGACCACGGGTCTCACTGTACCTGCCTGTGGAAAGAAGTAGTCCTGGTAGCGCGATCATGCTATCTCGTCCCCAGTCGGTGAACCAAGGATAGCCCGCGATGATGGTTTTGCGGTCGGGAGTAAACTTTAGCGGCTGATTTGCGACCACATTGGCATAATCGGGCCGGGCGACAATGAACTGATCGGCGGCAACAACCAAACGCGCACATACAGGGTCGTGCTGTTGAAGATTATCAAGCGCATTGTTGGCAACAGAGAGCAATTGTCGAATGCGACGTTGATGGCGCATCATAGCATGCGTTACAGCTTCCTCATGCTGAAGACCGCCAAATTCTTCGGCAAGTTTTGCTTCAGCACTCAAAACCAGAGTAGTACGCATGCCAGGAAAGAGGGTAATATCGAACATACCAGGCTGATACACATCTTCGTAGTCTGGTAGCCCGCGCTCTGCGTCGCGACGATGAAAAACGCGCCAGTACCAAACATCAGTATTGGTAAATGACGCACCTGGGCTTGCGATAAGTTGATATGGAACTGCACTCTCAAACGCACGTATCTGACAACGGTTGCCTTGGCTGTCTACTTCAAACAGCCAATTACTCGCGCCCTTCGTGGTGGCGTGATAATCACGGTAGAGACAGAAGGGAATGAGAGTCAAGGTAGCGGCTGCGTTTCCTGACTCTGGCGTTATGGTGCCACGCAGCATATATTGCACATAGGTAGTGTTTTGCCCATATTCCATCCAGACACGCTTCTCTAAGGTGAGCGTCTCCGTGAGGCGATACAAGAAGTATACAATATCGCCTTCTAGGGATACGGACTCCAAATGAACATTGCCACGTGGAGCTATGACTCCACCTTGATATTCGTTCATACCTAGAGAAAATGAGCGTCCATCAGGAAGGACCATCTCTTCATCAACCTTTGTCACCATCACGGTACGCTCCACAGGTGGATGGAGCGCAGCGACCAAGAGACCGTGATAACTGCGCGTTGTCGCGCCTGAGATAGAACCGGATGCATAACCACCAATACCATTGGTGACAAGCCATTCATGATCGAGACTAGCATTTATGTCAGCGCATATGTTCCGACCAACCTGAAGATTCCAGGCATTTGTCGAACTTTGCGGCTGTATTTCGGTATCATATTGCAAAATCATTACTTATCCTTTTTTGCTGCCCTATTTTTTTACAGCAGCTTTCATACGTGTAAGGGCTGTTTCAATACGCTCATCAGGAGCAGTCATTGAGATACGGAGATAGCCTTCGCCAGCAGCGCCGAAGTTTGTACCTGGTGTGACAAAGACACCTGTTGTGTCAAAAAGCCAGTCAGCGAAGTCGTGTGATGTGACGCCTTGTGGCACACCAGTCCAAATGTACAAGCCTGCTTTTGGTGTGTGAGTATGCATACCAAGAGCATTACAGCCTTCAACAAGCAGGTCGCGACGGCGTTTATAAATGAGGTTACGTTGCTCTAACCAAGATGCTGGAAGATGGAGGGCTTCGATGGCCGCGTACTGCACTGGACGGAAAATACCACTATCAATGTTGCTTTTCAGGCGTCCCACGGCATCTACAATGGCAGGATTGCCAACAAGCATACCCATACGGAAGCCCGCCATGTTGTAGGTTTTGCTTAAAGAGTGCAGTTCGACAGCGACTTCGCTGGCACCTGGGACTTGTAGAATACTTACAGGGCGAAAATCCTCAAAATATACTTCAGCATAGGCCATATCATGGATAATCACAATATTATAACGATGTGCGAAAGCTACAACACGTTCAAAAAAGCTCAAGTCAGCACATGCGGCAGTAGGATTATTGGGGTAGTTAATCCAAAGTACACGGGCCTTCGATAACACGTCTTGTGGAATAGCATTAAGGTCGGGTAAATAGTTGTTCTGTTCGGTCAGAGGTAATAAATAGGGTTGAGCACCGACGGTGGTACTTCCTGTAATATAGACGGGATAATATGGATCGGGAATAAGCGATACATCTCCTGCATTCAGTACAGAGGCGGCAGCATAGGCCAGGCCCTCCTTTGAGCCGAGGAGAGGTAGAATATCGCGTTCGGGGACGAGATGTACGCCAAAACGTTGTTCAAACCACGTAGAAATCGCTTCGTGCAGAGCATACATACCACGGTATTCAGGGTAGCGATGATTTTCGGGATCTTGCATGGCTGCACACAGACGGTCAACGACGACTTGTGGCGCGGGAAGGTCGGGGTCGCCCATTGATAAACTGATGACATCAACGCCTGCTGCTTTGCGTTCAGCAATCTTACGCTTGGCGTCAGCGAAGTGATACGGCGGTAGGTTATTGATGAGATGAGATAATTGCATAAAAATAAAAACTCCTTGCTAGTACGTCCATTATGATTAGACGAACGAGACAATACTTTGTTACATGGTACTGTGATAGACAATTGCCACGATTGGAGGAAAAATGAGCCAATCGTGGCAATTATCCATAATGAATTGTTCTTCCTTACTCCATTGGTTCAGCCTCGTACCAGTTTTTGCCGACCTTCATTTCAACTTTGATGGGAACGTCTAGTTTCTCGACACCTTCCATTCTGTCTTTGATGAGGACTTTGGCTCGTTCGAGTTCTTCCACAGGGACCTCGAAGACGAGTTCATCATGCACCTGGAGAATCATACGCGTCTTCATATACTTTTCTTTGAGGTCGTGATGCAGATTAATCATAGCAATCTTGATAAGGTCTGCGTTTGTACCCTGAATTGGCATATTCACGGCTTCACGCTCAAGGGCTTGACGCTCGACATGAGAGAGGGCGTGCATGTCGGGGAAGAAGCGTTTGCGCCCATACAGTGTGTTGACATAGCCCTGTTTACGAGCTTGATTGAGCGTGCCATCGACATAGCCTTTGATGTTCGGAAAAATTTCGTGATAGCGGCGGATAAAGTTAGAGGACTCCGTATTGTTCATGCCTGTCACTTGAGAAAGGCCAAAGGCGGATTGCCCATAGAGTACAGCATAGACAACGGTTTTGGCGAGGCGACGTTGCTCTTTTGTGACCTGCTCCACCGGCACGCCAAACAAGCTTGCTGCCGTAATGGTGTGAATGTCTTCATCGTTGCTGAACGCCTCAACAAGGCGTGGCTCGTGCGTAATGTGTGCGAGAATGCGTAACTCGAATTGCGAGTAGTCAGCGGTGAGCAATGTGTAGCTGGGGTCAGCGATAAAGGCGCGGCGAATCTGCCGCCCAACTTCTGTACGCACCGGAATGTTTTGCAGATTCGGGTTGCTCGATGAGAGTCGTCCACTAGACGCGATGGTCTGATTAAACGAGGTATAGACACGCCCCGTTACTGGGTCCATCAATGATAATAAGCCATCAACATAGGTTGATTTGAGCTTATTAAGTTGGCGATACTCTAACAAGGAGTCGATCATTGGATGCTTGCCATGCAGACTTTCGATGACATCGACATTGACAGAGTAACCTGTTTTGTTTTTCTTGCCCGACGGAAGTTTTAACTCGGTGAAAAGAATATCACCTAGCTGCTTTGGCGAATTGATATTGAATGAATGTCCTACCGAGTCATAAATGGCCTGCTCAAGCGTATGCAATTGGTCGTCGAGTCTAACAGCAAGGTCGCGTAAGAAATCGGCGTCAAGGGCGATACCATAGCGCTCCATCTGCGTTAAGACAGGGATGAGAGGAAGCTCGATATTATTGTAGAGGTCGATTAAGTTGTGGCGTTGCAGGTCTGCGCTGATAGGTTTGACAAGGCGCAGAGTCATGTCTGCGTCTGCTCCGGCGTAGTCAGCAGTTTTACGAATAGGCACCTGTGCAATGCTAATCATTTTGCTGCCAGAACCGATGAGGTCGGTTATGGGTGTCATGATGGGGCCTATACGCTGGAAGACTTGATCTTTCAAGCCAACACCACGACGTCCTGGCTCAGCGAGATATGCACCAACCATTGAATCAAAGGCAAGGCCCTGCATGTCGATGTTATAGCGAGCAAATACCTCCATATCATACTTGGCGTTGTGCATGTATTTTTGTATTGATGCATCCTGTAGGACGGAGCGGAAACGATCTATCACGGTATCGAGTGGAAGCTGTATCCCTGGCTCTTGACCGTCGGGAGTACGCAGGTGCCCAACGGGAATATAGTATGCCTCACCTGCTGCCATTGAGCAAGAAATGCCAACAAGTTCCGCGTGATGTGGGTTTTCCGATGTTGTCTCTGTATCTAAGGCGACGCTACCAGCATCATAGATGCTTCTAATGAGGATGCGCAGTGCATCTTCGCTATCGACGATGAGAGTGCTGGTTTTCTGCACAGAGTCGTCTTCCAGGAACACGGGCACAGATGGCGTGGTGGTGGGGCTGGGCAAACGAAGCTTGCGCACGACCTCAGTATGCATCACGGGTATATCAAAGAGGCTGAGCTGTGCAAAACCATCGTCTTCAGGAGAGGTATTGTCCGGAACAGCTACGGATGCATGTGCCGGTAGCAGGGTCGAGGTTGCATTCAATGGCGTTCCATCGGGTGGTGTTGGTGGCACGAGAACCGGCACAACACCTAATGGTGGAGCATACAACAGATCAGCGTCTTGTGCCAATGCTGATACATCGCGAGGCTTCGTCTGTATCGCGCTTTCCTGAGATTCTTTATCAAAGGATGAGAGTGCTTGCTCACTAGTGTCACTCGTACCATTTGTCGGGGGTAGAACCTCGTCAAGAGAGGCAGGAGTGCTCACACCTATCTGCTTGAATAGGGTCAAGACTTTTTCTACGAGCGAACGGAAGCCTAGCTCACGAAAGATTGCCAGCACACGCTCACTATTGATTTTATCGGGACGGCATGCCTCAAGGTCAAGTTGTACAGGAACATCGAGAACAATTGTGGCGAGATATTTGCTTTGACGTGCCTGCTCTGCCCACTCAATAAGAAGCTTCTGCTCTTTTGGCTTGAGTGCGTCGGAATGCGCGAGAATACCTTCGAGATCGCCGTACTCAGCAATGAGCCTGCTGGCGGTCTTCTCACCGATACCGGGGACGCCGGGGATGTTGTCGGATTTGTCGCCGACTAAGCCCTTGAAATCGGGAAGTTTTTTGGGTGGAAAGCCATAGCGTGCCTCGACCTCTGGCACGTTGTATTCGGTAACTTCTGAGATACCACGTTTCGCCACTTTGACCATTACAGAGTCGTTAACGAGTTGCAACGTGTCCATATCACCTGTGTAGATGGTGGTATTGACGCCAAGCTCCGTTGCTTGAACCGAGAGTGTGCCAAGCACATCATCTGCCTCGAAGCCATCTTTTTCGTAGATAGGAATACCGAATGCTTGCACGACCTCACGAATGCGCCCAAATTGTGGGCGCATGTTATCCGGCATAGTTGGACGCTGCGCCTTGTAGGGCGTGTATTGCTGATGACGAAATGTTGGTGAGGGACGATCAAAGGTCATGGCGATATAGTCGGGTCGCTCTTCTGAGAGTGCCTTCATCAGCATCGACGTGAAACCAAAGGTCGCGTTTACTGGCTCACCAGAACTGGTTGAAAGGTCTTCTGGTACGGCGTGAAAGGCACGATGGACCATTGCATGGCCGTCGAAAAGCACTAATTTCTTGCGTTTCATAGGAAAAGTATCTCACTTGTTTTCATCTAAATTTATGCTTTATCTAGTAGAATTCTTAAGATTATACCAAATTACGGTAGCGGCAACGAATGCTGTGATGTCTTCTTGGAAAATAGACGTAGTTTCTATAGTGCCCTACAAGCAAGCACTATTGTTTTTGTATCACTATAATGGTTGAATGCCACGAAGCCCTGCATACCTTCCTCGAAAAGATACACAAGATTACGTCTATCTAGTAAGGATAGATTTGCAAGAGACTGACGTGGATACGAAAGTACCTTCATAATGTCACTCGCGACTTTTATGGACAGTTCAGCGTCTAGAAAGCAGTGAAATGCTGTTTGGCGTGTGCTGTTTATAAAAGGATTGAAGTGATTGAAATAGATGTATTGCATGTTAACAGGATGGGCGGAGCTTTGAAAATAGTGTGAGCCAACTGAAAGCATTCTGCTTTCAGGATTGCTGTTATCGCTGGCAATACGTTTTATGCTGGACATAGACGCTCTTTCTACGCTCTCTAGGGAAGGATTACCCCTTTGTGGAACGCATTCCGTTCTTACTACATTTTACAGCGTTTTGTGTCGAGATGTATAGTATAGTTAGCTGGCAAGCAGTGTTGTCTATTCTCTCTTTGCATTGCCATAGATGTAGCAAAGGAAGATATGCGCGATATAATGCGTGACCACAGCCCTACTGCCAGTGTAACACGTCTTGGAATGCTCTGAGAGGAGGAATGTCTTCTTAAATCATTTCTATCTTATTGAAGAAAAGGAAGAATACTACTATGGCTCGTCGAAGTAATATGCTCGAACATGATAACCTGAATGGTATAGGAGAAAAAAAAGTTATGACTGAAGAGAAACATGATGAATTATTAACGGTCCGTGAAGTAGCCCGCCGCCTGCGTGTGGACGATACCACTGTGCGCCGATGGATTAAGAGCGGAGCATTAGAGGCAATTACACTTCCTCACAAAGCAAAAAGACAAGCTTATAGGGTAAAGCAGTCAACGCTTGATGTTTTACTTAGAGGACCACAGTTGCCAGAATAAAAGTAATACATGAGTATGAGAGCATGACAGGAGCAAGCCCTGTCACGACGATACGACGATGCGCCACGCGCTCAGGTATCGTCGTGACAGGGCTTGCCCCCAGACGCGTGAACTGAAGGGGAAGAGATGGACCTTCCAAGCCAGGGCACCCGCAAGGGGATGCCCCTCCCAGACTCGAGGTGCCTGTGAAGCGTCGTGATATGGAAGGGGCATCCCCGAGCCGCATTCGGGCAATGGTGAAGGCTGCGGGTGCCCTGGCCTGCATGAGTGGCCTGAAGTTACCGCGTCTGGGGCTTGCCCCTGTCATGTCGCCTTGCTCCTGTCATAGCGGCTGTAGCGCCAATTATAGAGAAACTATTTTTCCTCCATTTTTTGTTACTCATTAACTCTTTTATTGCAAGATATACACCTTTTACAAAGCTCTTCCCTCTTCTCTAAGGATATGTTATAGTTCATGCAATATTTTCATCTATTTGTAATGTACAACACACCCCTACTGTGAATTAGAATACAGCACACACGTTGTAGCACTGTTACAATAGCCTATACATTCCTTGGACGTATTGGAGGTAGTTATTATGCGCTTCTGCTTTATCGTTGAGGAGCAATATCGCAATGATCCTATGCCGATTGTCGTTGCAGATCAATTGCTTCAATGGGGGCACGACATCGATATATTAGAGCCACAAGCGACTATCACCAACTTATCTGATCTCGCTACACAGGGGTATGATGCATATGTATTGAAATCATTGGCTGATGGCCCTGGTATGAGTATTCTTGCTGCGGCAGAAGCAATCGGCATTCCAACGATTAACAACTCGCGGGCAATTCGTCTTGTACGAGACAAGGCAGTCGCGGCTGCATTTGCACGGGCGCATGGTCTTCCTGTTCCTCCGACATACTTTGTTGCTCATTCTCGTTTGCTTGAGCAAATTCCAGCGAAAGATTATCCTCTCGTTGTTAAACCAACCAACGGAAGTGCCTGTAAAGGTATTTACCGTCTAAACAGTCCTGCTGATTTGGCAACATTGGATATAGATGAGACCAATGAAAACTTTTTGCTGGCACAGCATTACGCGGAAAATACTGGCTTTGATATCAAAGTGTATGTTACAGGCAATGAGGTGTATGCAGCTATCGCGAAGAAGTCACCATTGCACGGTGAGGTAGAGGAAAAATTTATTCCACTCACGCCTGAGTTACGAAGAATTACGCTTCAGGTCGGTAAACTCTTTGGTCTCGACATTTACGGGATAGATGTGGTTGAAACTCCACAGGGACTTGCAATACTTGATATCAACGACTTCCCCAGTTTTGGACGTGTCCCACGAGCAGTAGGACGTATATCAGAATATATTCTCCATGCTGCAAAACAGGCCGAGATAAAACGTATAGCTCGTATGGAGCGCAAACTACGCTATACCCCAATAAGTTAAGAAGCATTTGTCTTTGGTAGAAGGTAAAAAGTCCTAAGAACTATGCAGAAAGAAGGACGAAGCCGTGAGTCAAGCTTCCCCGGATGCCAGTCTCTCTATCGCGAAGCTACCAGCCGTTGTCACTAATCTCTTAGAGAGAGCTAAGCTCCCTTTGTTAGCAGGAGTAAAGACGCCGACGACGCTTTTTGTGCGTTACCTGCGGCGCAAACCTGGACGTGGTCTTGCAGTCATTTATGACATGGATGAAGGACAGCCGAGCAAAAAAAAGCGTGTCAATGATCTGTATCACTCGCTAAGCTTGACTCTTGACGAGCGAGTGCTTGAGGGCTCACGTATTCGCTTCAGTGAAGCGCAAGCTCTGCACACAGCTTTTTTGATACAACCATCAGGCGTCTTACGAGCCGAAGATTTAGGGCTTGCAGTACAAGCGTTCCCTGCTGATGATAGTCTTCCCGCGCTTGCAGTAAGTTGTGATGTGACATCACAAAGCGTATTTCTACAAGATTTGCAAGCAGCAGCACGTAAACAATTGGGCGATCAGGGCTGGCAGCTTGTGTCTGCAATGGTGATTCCTGTACGCTATAAACCTGCGAGTCGCTGCGTTCTTCGCTATATGCTCACTTTGGAGCGTCTCGTTGGCACAGTGCCTGAGCATAGAAATGTAACGCTCTTTGGGAAGGTCCACGCAGACCGGCAACAAGCACGTGCAGTACAGTTTTTACAGCAAAGGCTGTATCAAGAGCAAATAACCAAACGAAGCAACAAGATTGCAGGACATGCGATAGATATGCCAGTGTTACCACAACCGCTTGGAATAAATGAAACACTGGGTTTGACGTTTAACGAAGCTGTTCAACCAGTTCATGCAGAGGAACCATTGCACCCAGGTGGGCAGGTTCTACGACCTTCCATAGTATACGGACGCGGTGGTGAGGTTACGAATGTGGTTATTCCAACCGAGGAACTACGACTTACAGCGATTGCATTAGCCCGCTTGCACACAAGTGCGGTATCTCTTAACCAAGACGGGGTACGCACAGGGACAAAAGAGGCAAAGCGTATCCGTGAACGGGCCTTCCTTATCGCGTCACACAATCCAAGCAATGCGGAAGAAGTACAAAGGCTTGCACAGCAGCTTGTCTTCCAGTTAGAAGCACAGCGGCCTGATATCTATCGACCAGCTCATGGAGGCTTTAAAGCTAGCCAACTCCTTTTTCACAGTAATCAGGTTTTTGTGGTAGATTTTGATGGATTTTGCCTGGCAGACGCCGCACTCGATGTTGGATACTTTCTTGCCTATCTACGTCCGAGCGGGTTATGGTATGCCCGTGCTGGTATGCGCGAATGGTTCACGGCTTCAGCAGGGATTTTTACCAATACCTATAAGCAAGCGATGATTGAGCTTGGGGAAAGCTTGACGAGCGTCGAGAGTATATTAGAACGCGTAAGACTCTATGAAGCTGCTCTTCTCTTCAAAATTGCAACACGTCGTGTTAACCGTCTGAATAGTCCACGACCGAAAGAATTGTCCACAATGCTGCGAGAGATTGCGGCTTGCCTCTTTCATGAACCTGGGAGGGAATAATGTTATTCAAATTTTTGTATCGCAATTTGAAGGGGTATCGTTTTCTCGTTGTACTTGCCATTCTGGTAACAATTACGCAGGTGGGTTGTGACATTCTCACAGCGTTTCCACTGAAATTTGTGCCTAGTAAGATCAATAACCCGGGTTCAGACCCTGCTTGTACGTTCCCAATTTTGGATCAGCTCCATATACTCGACCTCTTTGACAATCCAATTATTGACCCATCTCTGCGTGACCCGGCTACACGGCAAGTGATTCCTCCCCCAACATCACAATGCCCTGTCTCACAAACAGACGCGTACGCAGCAGCTCATCCTGTCCTTACACATCATAGCGTCAATGGTGTTGTGGTGTTTTCTGTGTTGATGCTCATTGTCTTTGGTATACTGAGTGCTGGTTTAGCCTACCTGGACCTCTTTTTTGCCGCCTTTATTGCCCAAAACCTCACGGCCAGGCTACGAAATCAACTGTTCGATCACCTACAACGCTTATCACTCGATTGGCATGGAAAACAGAAGAAGGGTGATCTTGTTCAGCGTGTGACAGGCAATATTGCAGACATCGAGAAACTGGTCACGGATGGACTGGTAGACCTACTCGCAGGAATGCTGACACTTGTTGGCGTTGCTTCTATCATGCTTTTCATCAGCCCACAATACACGTTAATTTCATTAGCTATCGCTCCAGCTCTCTTTCTGATCGTTCTTGGCTATACGAAAAACATTAAAGTAGCCGCGAAAAAGGCGGCAAAAGCTGGCGGACAGGTGGCAGATGTGGCGACGGAGGATATCAACGCACTCACAGTGATTAAAGTGTTCACGCGTGAGGAGCGCGAAGCGTTGCGCTTTGGAGGATATGTTGATAAGCATCGTAAAGCTGGTCTGCGTGCAGGAGTGCTACAAGCACAGTTTACGCCGCTCGTGACTATTTTCGTCATACTTGGTACGGCTGTGATTATTGGCGTGGGAGGATATGTTGCGGCAGGTAACACCTTTCATATCGGTTTTTTTAGTGTTGGGGCTCAAAGTGTTGACATTGGCACACTTATCTTGTTCCTCACCTTCCTCAAGTTGTTATACCAGCCTATGCGTGACCTCTCAAAGCTAGCGAATCTTGCGAGTAGTGCTGGCTCGGGTGCGGAACGCATACAAGAGGTGTTAGATCAAGCACCGGAAGTTGTGGAGCGGCAAGCTCCGTATAACGGTCCGCAGAAACTACGAGGCGAAATCACCTTTGATAATGTGTTCTTTGGCTACAGTTCAGCGATGCCTGTCCTGAGAGGAATTAATCTGCATATTCCGGCAGGCAAAAAAGTGGCACTTGTAGGGTTATCTGGTGGAGGAAAGACAACACTGGTCAAGCTTATTCCACATTTTTATGAGATTCAACTAGGCTCAGTGCGCGTCGATGGCGTTGATACTCGTATGTATCCACTTTCTGTATTACGCCAGAATGTGAGCATGGTACTGCAAGACTCGGTGCTGTTTGAGGGAACCGTTCGTGAAAATATCGCGCTAGGGAGATCAGGAGCAAGTGAGGAAGAAATTATAGATGCTGCCAAAAAAGCCCAGATACACGAGACAATTATAGGCATGCCAGATGGATACGATACAGCGGTTCGTGAACAAGGAAAGAATTTTTCAGGTGGGCAAAGACAAAGACTCGCTATTGCACGAGCTATTTTGCGTGATGCACCCATCCTCATCCTTGACGAGCCTACTGCATCACTTGACGTAGAGGCTGAAGCTGAAGTCATGCATGCACTGGACAAGCTGATTGTTGGACGTACCGTACTTATGATTTCTCATCGTCTCAGCACGCTTGGCAACGTCGATGAGATTGTGGTGCTCAAAGATGGTCGCATTGTCGAGCAAGGTTCCTATAAAGATTTGAGGCGTCGTGGTGGTGTCTTTGCACAACTGCTTGAAGAGCAAAACCGCTACAATCTCGAACGCGCTGGTGACAAGTCTATTCTGGTTTCGGCCTTTGTAAAAATTCCACCTATGCAGAATCCCTCTCCAGTGCTGCCAGTAGTACCGCAAAACAAGTCACGAGTTTCGGGTTGGCAATCACCAGTACCAGTTGCAGCAGATAGACGGTTCAACGGAAGCAAGGCAGCAGAACCGCACGAGGGACAACGAATAGCGTCCTCACCCGATGCGTATATATTTGTAGAGTTGGATGGGAAGATCGTCGAGAGATGCCAACTCAATAAACCTATTCTCAGCATTGGGCGGCTTCCAGGTAACGACATTCAGGTTGACAATAAGCGCGTCTCGCGTTATCATGCAAAGCTTCGTCAGGAGAACGGGACATGGATCATTGAGGACGTAGATAGCGTGAATGGCCTCATCTACCAAGGTCATCGAGTCGAGCAACGTGTCCTCGCAAATGGAGATAGTATCTCCATCGCGCCAGCGGCGGTGTTACATTACAAGGTTTTATCGTAGATTTAGAGATCGCCTACACACCATTGGTATTATATTTCGCGATACGAAGAGTAGGCCGCCCCCCTACATCAGGCATGGGCAGATAGATGAGTTGCGTCTTCTCGTCTACAGCAAGCGTGTGAGTATTTTTACCGAGAACGTAGTCGCCCAGTTTGCGTATATGTCCACTACTCTCGTCGAAGACTGAAATACCAGCGACACAGCCAACGAAAAGAAGGTGTAGAGGCTGATCTAGAATAACAACATCTGGTTTGCTTGCTAACAAGAGCAAGGGGTCGGAGATGACCTTCATGGATTGCACGTTAACTCTTATAAGATTTTGCACGAGGTGATTATCGGGGTCAACTTGTGTGCAGGCAATGAAAGCAGTATGCTGCTGTAAGTCTATGTTCATGCCATGAGGCGTACCACACGTCTTTGGTAATTGTAGACGCCCAACGACGGTTTGAGCAATAGGATCAATCGAGACAAGTTCGCCTGTTCCTGGGGGAGGATTTAGCACATTTCCGACCTTCTGATCTGTCAATTGCTGTGTTGTGACAAAGATGAGATGGAGCAGAGGATCGTAGTGCAGATGTCCAATATCATAGCCAAATTTGGTAAGAGCAGCACTTTCGCCAGGAAGTTTTGGCAGATGTCCTATGTTGATCTTCGTCACATTGTTTGTGTTTGTATCAATCACAGCAATATTCTGGTTTTTTGGATTAATAGTATCTGGCGTCGGTAGACCCACATCCGAGACAAAGACCTTTTGGTCTATTGCATCATATGCTATGGCATCTGGTCCTTCATTGTCACCTAAGACAATTGGCGTAGCCTTCAATGTATGCACATTAATCGCATAAACAATGCCATCTTTGCCATCGGCTGCATACACTCGCCCTAGATCAGGAGCAGCTACAATACCAGTAATTTGTGGAATATCAACACGGCCAACAAGTTTGTTTAGATGTGTGTTGAAGACAAGGACGTGACCATCGACCTGACTATCTTTATCAGCATGAAAGGCTGGATTGATACCTTCAAATTTGTCGGGCGCTGGCCCTGTATGAGCGATGAAGAGCAAGCCAGTTTTTGGGTCGAGTGCCTGAAAGTCAAAGTGATCAAAGCGTACCGATACGCCTGGGTCCAATGGATTTACTTTTGCAGGAACGTTTTTCACAAAGGGGAGAAATTTTGTGGGTAAAACACTTGGAAGCGGAACATCCTGCACAAATACGAGACGATGGGCTGGAGGTGGTATGACGATCTGAAGCGCAGTTTCTGCAAGCAGGTACGCCAGTATTCCAAAGCATACTATGCCGCCGATGAGCCATGAGAAGAGTCTACTTTCCTGTATTTGCCGTGATGGATGTATAACTTGCTCTGCCATACGTTTTTCCTTTTTCACCCTTTTGTATTTATAGTCCTTCTCTTTAGTATTCAGCAAAAGCGAGAACATTTCTACGGTATATATCATAAAAATTGTGTATACTTTTACCATCCGGGAACAAAAGCATGAGTTTTTTGGATGAGCCTATTGTAGCAGACTTTTTCTTGCTCTCCAAGTTTCAGTTTGATGATATAGGACAGTTCACATTGAAAAAGTGAGTCAAGCACTTGTTTTTTTAATGGTTGATAGATATATTGAGCGCAGCAAAGAAAAAAGCCAAAAGAGGTAGATGTACATGCGTTTCTGCTTTATTATTGAAGAGCGATATCGAAATCAACCTATGCCGATAGTTATTGCCGATCAACTGCGACAATGGGGGCATGATGTCGATCTTTTGGAGCCACGAGAAACCGTTACCTATTTATCCGAACTTCCGCAGCAGAGATATGATGCCTACGTGCTAAAAACATCAACCGATGGGCCTGGTCTGAGCATTTTAGACGCAGCGGAGGCTGTAGGAATACCAACTATTAACAGTTCGCGTTCAATTCGTCTGGTTAGAGATAAGGCTGTCGCCGCTGCTTTTGCTCATGAACATGGTTTGCCCGTACCGCGTACATATTTTGTTGCTCATCCGAAACTTCTCTCGCAAGTGCCAGCAAAGGAATATCCTCTTGTTGTAAAGCCAAGCAACGGAAGTTATTGTCGTGATATCTATCGGCTGAATAGTCCTGCTGATCTAGCAATGTTGGAGGTGCCTAGCTCTGATGAGTATTTCTTTTTGGCTCAGCATTATGTGGAGAATACAGGCTTTGATATTAAGCTTTATGTGACAGGTCAAGAGGTTCGCGCTGTTGTGAAAAAATCTCCACTTCATTCGTCGGTAAAAGAAGGTCTTATTCCTGTAACTCCAGCACTCAAAAAGTTAGCATTACGCGTTGGGAAGCTTTTCGGGTTAGATATCTTTGGATTGGATGTGGTTGAAACGCCTAATGGTCTCGTTCTCCTGGATATCAACGACTTTCCCAGTTTTGGGATGATACCCCGTGCAGTAGCAACCGTCTCAGAGTATGTGCTGCATGCAGCGAAACGCGCAGAGATGGCACATACCGGCAAGATAGAGCGGAGACAACGCCGTTTAGCCGCGCAAGAGAAAATAGTGTAACAAGGAGTCATGGCGCGTATGAATGTTTGCCTTATTATGGATAATCCAGAAACACCACATCATCCTGTAATCGCAGTAGCATTACAACAGCTTCGTGCTACACACACCATACGTATGCTCGATGTACGCACGCTTACACGAGGTGAGGCTATCGCGCAAGAGAGCATGTATACGCGGGCCGACCTCTATCTACTGAAATCTCATGCCCCTCAAGCATTAGATGTTGCACACTTCTTAGAGCAGCAGGGAGCGTTGGTGGTAAACAGTTGGGCATCATCACTAGCGTGTCAGGATCGCGTCCTCATGACAGAACGCATGCTCGATGCTCATCTTCCCTGGCCTCAGACACACCATTTTGACACGCTAGAGAATATGTTGGCACAACCACAGGTACTTGCACGTTTAGCGTATCCCCTTATTATAAAAAGCAGGTATAGTCATAGAGGAGACCTGGTGGATAAAGTACGTAGCAGCGAACAATTACAGGCGCTTGCAGCACAATGGGACCAGGAACCAGTCATCCTGCAAGAGTTAGTTGCTAGCGATGGTTGGGATAGCAAGGTCTGGGTTATCGACGAACACATCTTCGCAGCACGTCGTCGCACACCGCTGGGTGCAAATGCATCGAAGGAAGACTTTCCAATTGCAACAAGTGAAATGTCAGAGCAGTTTCTGCACGTTATCTCAGAGATTGGACGCGTTTTTGATCTGCGGCTTTATGGCGTCGATTTTCTTATGACTGAGCGAGGACCTATTGTAGTAGATATCAATTCATTTCCCGGTTTTCGGGGTGTGCCTGACGCTGATCGCGCATTAGTAACTCTGGTAGAACGTTTACTGCGCCAAGCAAAAACTCTCTAGCTTTTGGGGAAACAAATAAGTGTACGTAGATATAACGATGGGTAAGGTGAATATACTAAGAAGAGAGGAGAGGAAACACGAAGAAGTGTCTCCAGGAGCCACGTATGACTCTCTAAGTACTCTATATACTCTATATTCTATTTTGTTATTGTTTACAGTGAGGTAAGCGGAAGAAGAGGTGTGTAAGGTCATGAAAATAGCAATCACAGGTGGAGCAGGATTTATTGGAAGCCATATCGCCAGGGCGTATCTTGACGCAGGTCATGATGTTATTGTTATAGACAATCTTTTTCACGGGTCACGAGCAGCTGTTGATGCACGCGCTCGCTTTTATCAATTAGATATTCGCGATGAGAAGCTACGTACTGTGTTACAGCAGGAGCGACCAGATATCGTTAGCCATCATGCAGTGCAATTTTATACAATGAATACTCCTATAAATGAGCACTCACTAGCAGATGCGGATGTGCATGTGCGCGGATTAATCAACGTGTTAGAAGCTTGTCTTGCGGCACAGGTTCACAAGTTTATATTTGCTTCCGGCGGCAATTCGTTGTACGGACGCATTGATATTGAGCAGTTGCCTTTAACAGAGGCAGCACCGTTATGCCCACAACGCCCACAGGATATTAGCAAGGTTGCGGGCGAATGGTATGTGCGCTATTATTCTCAGACATATAACATGCAGCACACCATTCTGCGCTATGCTGATGTCTATGGTGAAACTAACATGGGATACGCGCATCATCCACTCAGTCATTTTGTACAAATGATTTCCGATGGTCGGCATCCGGTATTACGTGGGGCATGCCATGTACTCCGTGACCACGTTTTTATTGACGATGTGGTACGGGCGAATCTCTGTGCCCTGACACGTGGAGCTAATGAAACAGTGCATATCAGCGCGGGTCATGGTTGCACGTTACATCAGCTATATCGTGTGGCCGCAATTCTGTTAGAGAGTAAGGTAGAACCCGCATATCTTCCATCAGGTACATTAGTGGAGCCTACCTCAATTGTGCTGGACAATACACGCGCTCAACAAGTGTTGGGATGGAGTCCAGAGATCAATATGGTACAGGGTGTCCAGCGAGCGGTTGCAATGCTTCAAGAGGTGTTGCATGAGCCAGCAGTAACTGAGACATGGGAAACAGTTCTAGTTGGGACCAAAGCATAAAAACAACGCATCATAACAAAACATTCCCTGTATTGCACACGTGCAATACAGGGAATGTTTTGTTATGATGCGTTGTCTAAACACTACTGTTGTAGGCCACTGACCACACGAGCGTATTTCTCGGCGAGCGCTTGAGCTTGCTCGTTCGAGATAGACTCGGCAACGACGTGGAACAGCGGGCTATCAGCATCGGGTAGGACGAGGACCCACTCTTTGCCGAGGTCAATTTTGATGCCGTCAATCGGCTTGGCACGATGCTCACGATATTGCTCACTCAGGATGCGCATGACTTTTCCCTTGGACTCCCACGGACATGTTACACGCGTGGTGCTCATGTAATAGGTGGGAAGGTCGTCTACCACATCGGAGAGTTTCACCTGGAACGTAGCAAGGAGTTCGAGCAATTTGACAATGGCAAGCATACCATCAAAGGCTGGCTGCAATGTAGGGAATACAAAACCACCTCTGCCATCGCCACCAAGAATCACGCCCTCACGTCCAGCAGCAGTCATTAGAGCATGCGGGAGCACTTTGGTGTGCTGAATGTAACCATCGTACCGCTTGGCAAGATGCTGAAGTGCGCTCGGTGCTGTTACAGGAGCTGCAACGGTGCCGCCTCGCTGCTGACGTAGAATGAGGCTCGTTAGAACTGCAAGCATCTTCATACCGTCCAGGACGCGCCCACGATCATCGACAACGTTGATGCGTTCCGCACCGGGATCGATGCGAATGCCTATGTCAGTGTTCAAAGCTAAACTGATGGTTGCCATACGCTGCATGTCCTTGTTCACCGCATCCACAGTGCTAGAGGAAGGTGCCTCATCAGAATTTGTGTTTAAGACGATTACCTCACAACCTAGTTTTGTGAAGATGTCTGGCAACAGTTGCATTGCACTACTGTGAGCATAGTCAACGACAAGCTGAAATTTGCGCTGACGGATAATTTCGCTATTGATGACCTTATTGAAGCCTTCGAGATAGCGCCCGCTTACATCTGAATTTTCGAGGACCTCGATTGCACCTATCTCATCAATATAGACACGACGATAGTCTTCGCGGAAGAAGAGGTTTTCAATTTTGCGTTCGACAGTCTTGTTGATATCCAGACCATATTGGTCGAAGATTTTGATATCGATGACGCGCTGATCATAGGGCGAGACACGCACATGGACACCACCTGCTGACTCAGTGTTACGGATGTAGTAGCGAGCCACAGGAATCGGCACCTGGTTGATATCATGAACGTTGATACCTGCGGATGGCAGGCCAGCATTAATGCCACGCTTAATCATACGTGAGGTGCGATAGGTGTCACGGTTCAGACTTATCACTGCACCCCTTGGCAGAATGGCACCATAGGTCGCTCCAAGTTTCGTAGCAAATTCTGGCGTGATATCGACATTGACAAGCCCACTCACACCATAGCGGCTGAACAAGCCACGTCGTCCTTGCGATCCCCAAATGATGCTGGTGTTGATGACCGCGCCAGCCTCAATTTCTTTGTCAGGCCAGATTTTGATGTTGGGCTGGATAATCGCGCCTTCCTGAATGATTGAGTTATCGCCTATGACGGAGCCTTCAAACATGACAGCTTTGCTCTTAATGCTGCTTGAAGAGCCAACGATGGCCCCACGCAATTCTGAGCGTTCACCGATGTATGAGCTATTCCAGACAACGCTGCGGTCAACCTGAGAGCGTTCGTCAACGATGGTGTAGTGACCTATAGAGCTTGGACCGTGAATGATTGCGCCGGGACGGACTTTACAGTCATGTCCGAGGTAGACAGGCCCATAAAGCTGAGCACCTTCTGAGATCTCGACACCCTCTTCGCACCAGATGTTGTTGCCGATGTTTTTAGCCGGAATTTCGACTTCAACATGACCAAGCAAGGCATCAGCATTGGCACGCATGTACTCGCTCAAGTTGCCAACATCGCACCAATAGCCGGTTTGCGCGACGTAGCCAAAGAGAGGATCTCCCTTGCGTAACATCATGGGGAAGAGTTCCTGGCTAAAGTCGAACGGCTTGTTTTTCTCAAGATAAGAGAAGATTTGTGGATCGAGGACATAGATGCCAGTATTGATAGTATCACTAAACACTTCACCCCAGCTTGGCTTCTCTAAGAATTGCGAGATGTGACCATCCTCGTTTGTGATGATAACACCATATTCCAGAGGATTGTGTACATGTGCCAGGAGAAGTGTTGCAAGTGATTTTTTTTCGTTATGGTAGTCGATGAGTTCGGTGAGGTTATAATCTGTTAACGCATCACCACTTATGACGATAAACGGCTCTGTCAGTTGCTCCTCTGCATTCTTAACACTGCCGGCTGTTCCCAGTGGCACATCCTCACGTGAGTAGGTAATACGCATACCTAACTGGGAACCATTCCCAAAGTAATCTTCTATATTGCTTGCTAAATATTGGACGGTGACAACAACTTCCGTGATACCGTGGCGTTTTAGTAGGTTCAGGATGTGCTCCATCACTGGTTTGCCGGCGATGGGTACCATTGGCTTCGGACGTCGAATAGTCAATGGTCGAAGCCTCGATCCTTCCCCGCCTGCCATAACAACCGCTTTCATTGTGAGGCCCTGCCTTTCTGGGGAACAACCTTCATGGTTGCTCGCTACTGAGTGAAAAACATAGAAACGGCGTAGCAATGCCACGCCGTCCCATCTGCTCCGCTACAATACATTGTACAACAGGACAAAAGCGTATCGCAAGCGGTTGAGGTGTCAGTTCGTGCAGGAATATTTACCAGTCACTAAGTCGCCCGTGTTCGACAAGCCACCGCACAAAGCGGTGATAGTTTGTCTCTTCTGTCGCTAGTCGCTCATCATACTCCTCCTGGAGTTTGATGAGGCGATGCGCCTCTTCTACGGTAAAACCCTCGTCCAGGAGGGCGTCGATGAGCAAATCCATGAACTGCTGCTGCTGCTGCTGCTGCATATGCAAGGTCCTCCTTCTCTTTGTGAAATGTTTGTATACAGTTTATTGGTAGGCAACGTTATGGGGCGTCCCATGTAATCCGCCATTGGATGAAACGTGTGATCTCTTCGCAAACACACTACACACAATGCAGAGGCACAACAAAGCGCATCTCTACGGTACATGTGGCTTACAGTATGATTTACGAACAGAGATGATAACCGGGGCTTGTAGCGATTGTTTCCTTCCACTTATAACACGAATCCACTGCTACAACAGATGCTACTAAAAAAAGTATAGCACAAAGTCAAGTAACTTTTCCAGTGTTACAAACCATTTATGTACGAACTACGCATAAAAAAAAGGATTGTAATACGTATATCGGATATTTGAGATGTCTGTACAACGCAGATGAGAGGAATATACATAAACAGTGATTGTATAACACAGCTTCATCTATTGAGCAGTAAGAGAGGCAAAAAGCTCTTCCCATGGATATGGGCCAGGACAGAAGCTGCGCTGCACAGGGTCCATTGAATAGTGACCAGTGATACCACCTTGTGCATCAGCCCAACGACGCGGAATATCATAGCGTTCGCAGAGATGCCGAATCAGCAAAAAGCTAGCCTTCTTCTGAATGTCGCTGATCTCGTCAGAATTATCTCGACTTGGTTTGACATGTTCAATCGAGAGAGTGACAAGATTGGGGTTGAGCGCTTTTGACCACCATGCATCGTGGCCTTCGGTTACTCCACCGTTTCCCCAGGCACCATGTTTCTCGCTCACATGCTGAGCTATTACAGCATCACGACCTATCGTGTAGTGCGTTGCCACGTCTGCTTGCTGAAAGTAATAGCCAACCTCTTGTGCACTGGTAAAACCAGCGGTGCCATGAATAATAATCCAGCGTGGCGTCTGTCCAGAGCGTTGCGGAAAGTAGTTGTTTGAAGGTATCCACAACACTCCTGGTTCATCGGGTCCGTCTATCATGTATGCTCCTCCTCACTATGCAAGCTTTGTGACAAAGTCACGTCTCAAAAAGCCTTTCTTAACTATTCTTGCTCTTCAAGGAATGCTAACACTACTCCACTCAAAAGGGCAGGGTGTGCAAGCATTGGGCGATGTCCACTGTTAGGAATGGAAACGAATAGAGCGTGTGGCAATGCATCGCGAAGTTCGTAGCCAAGAGAGATTGGAACAAGGATATCTTGCTCACCCCAGATGATGAGTACTGGCAGAGTGAGTGTAGCAATTTCAGCACGAAAGTCGCAGTCTACCATCTGTACTGCCCCTTGCCAAAAGAGACGTAACCGTGGCCGTAAAACGTCGCGAATCAACGCCAAAGGATACCTTCCATTTCCGGGTTGCACAAATGAATGAGCTGAGTGCGTTACAAGTGCGGGAAATGTTGAACGAAATGGTATACCTGCCGCATCAACAAGCGTCAGACTTTTTACTAATGTAGGAAAGTGGGCGGCAAGGTGAATAGCAATTGCGCCACCCATTGAGTGACCGACGAGATGAACCGATGAAAGATGTATGTGTTGTAACCATACAGCAAGCAATGGAGCCATTTCGTGTAGTCGCCAGGCAGTACGTGTTTCTCTATACGTACTGCGGCCATAGCCAGGAAGGTCAACCACGAACACTCGATGCTGTTGTGCAAGATAGGGTAGTACACGTTGCCATACATGTCCAGAAACACCAAAGCCATGAACGAGCACCAGTGGGCTTCCCCTGCCAACGACTTTGTAGTGAAGTTGATAGCCATGCAATGAAACGCTATGTGTCTCAATATGCATAGTCTCTCTACGGATAGAATTTTTTGCTTGCATAAAGAAGATTGTATCACAGGATACACATGTGTTTAATAGTCCTTTACACTTTCTTTAGGGCTTCTTATTGACATCATGAGGCATTGAAGCTATGCTATTTACAGCAAACCATCTGTAGGGACTGATGCTGCGATGTAACAAAATAATCAGGACGTAGGGGCCATACCAGCCATATTTTGTTACATCACATTATTGTGTCCTCGTCGAACTCGATAGGCCAAGAGGACGTGATACATCATTTCCTAATATGCATTCTATTCGTCTGCATATATGCAGCTAAGAAAAAGAGAGACTGTAATGATAGATATACGACGCTCCTGGGGACAAATAGCACTCCTGGTGCTGGCACTGGTGGGGGTAGGCATCTCTATTTACTTAACCTCGGTTCATTATGATAACGCACCTCTTGTTTGCTCAGCCAGCGGTGTTGTCGATTGTGCACGTGTCCTTGCTAGCCCATACTCTGTTGTACCAGGAACAACCATACCTATAAGCGTGCCAGGACTGCTTTGGTGTATCGTTATGGGTGCGTTAGCGTTTACGGCGTGGCGCATCTTACCAGAAAGACGTAGTGTACTAATTGCGGAACTTGTATGGGCGCTGTCAGGTATCGTGACAGTACTCTATCTTGTCTTTGTAGAACTTGTACGCTTGCATACCATTTGTGCATGGTGCACAGGCCTTCATGCCATCATTCTTGCTATGCTACTGATTACGGTTGTACAAGTACAGCGAACAAGTGCCGTAATGGAAGAGGTTGACGAAGAGGAAGAGGAAGAGAAACCTGCTATTGTTCCAAGACGTGGATAACAGAAAGTACTTGCCAGTTTCTTCACGTTGTCCTTGTAACGCGGATATAAAGACTGGTGCGAGTTGTACTTGTCCCGCTTTTTTTGACTTCGTGAGGAGGCAACAGATGAAACGGTGGCTTCTTTCTCTCTTGATATTTGGCATTGTGGTAGCGAGTGGTTTTGTGTTCTGGCAACCTATACAGCATGCTTTGTTTCCAACACCACCACATTCTGGACTCTTCCGTACACCAAATAGCGCATATAGATACGAACTATGTACAGAAGCGTTTGCCTTTGCGCATGCAACGCCAAGCAATCCTTACAAAACGGCGTACAGTTTTGCCGACCCATTCCGGCGCTCAAACGATACAATCACTCCGCATTTGATGGACTTTGACACCTCTACTAGAACAGTGGATTTCACCGTTGATGTTATTGTCAATCAAGTTGCAACCTTCCACGAGTCTATTAGCCATGTTCATGAACTTGACGGAATCTCAATTCTTCTGCCAGACAAGGAGAATCATTCTCAACGTTCTAATGTTCCACAGTTCATCATCAGTTCACTTGGGACGGGAAGGGTTGCCGTACTCGATTTCACCTGCCCTAATCAATGGGTCTGGAAACAGTAGACGTCTAGTCTTTAGAGGCATAAAAAGTCGAGCGTTGTCTCGCCCAACTTTTGATTTTAACGGAGAAAGCGTTCCCGACAGGAATCGAACCTGCGCACATGGCTTCGGAGGCCAATGCTCTATCCACTGAGCTACGGGAACATATTGACTGCAAGAAGCTGCCTGTAAAGCGGCTCTAACCATCCTCTAAAACGTGTCTTTCCTTTTGCAAAACTTATGATAAAATGCTTATCCGTTTGCGGTAAGCGCCGAAACAGTTTGTCGGAGCAAGGACAAGTGTAACAAAATTGCAGATAAAATGCAATAGATAAAGTAGCGTAGTAGCGTAAATGAGGATACAGAAAAATAAAGAGGCCGACAAGCAATGAACGCTTGTTGGCCTCATCCATCAGTTGTTTACAACTGTACGCGATGGTCCCGATCATCGTAGAAACGATATTCCTCAACTACGCCTTCTTTAGATTTTCAAGAAAATCGATCTGCTCTCTGCTTTTTCCGCACTATCCTTTTGCATCCGCGCTAATACATCTTTATTAACATGAATAAATGTGGATATAAACTTAAATATCAAGTATTAGGGCTAATTTTTCCAACATACGCTGATCGCAACCGAGATCCTTCGCGCCAGTAGGCATATAAGTACGGACCATGTTTCCGGCCAGTACGACAAGTACATTTTGCTTTCCCACACGTGCGATATTGCTCCTGGTAGGTGATATGGCAATCATTTGGTAGCCGTGTGACGTTGCTTATATCCATCAAGAAATTACCATTTTTTGTGCTAATACATTTCATTTGCATCATAATTCCTGCCTTCGCACTCTTCGTATGACTCCAATTCTGTGAAGATCGCTCAAAACCTCTTCAACATTTTTTTGCGTCAGTTTCAACATTGCTGCTATTTTCTCAACACTTCTTATTCCATCCACTAATGCGAAGATGAGCCTGTGATTGCGAGGCCAAGAACGCATTATGTTTTTTTCCACAGATACGAGCCGTTGTGGAACACCATCGTTGTTTGCAGGCACTACCTCGTTGAGGCGGTGGGCAGAAGCTGCACGTTGTGGCGGTGGAAGAAGCCCTCGTGGAGATGAAGATTGTTGGGCAAAGAGGATAGCGCGTGACTGCTCTGATGTAAGAGCCTTCCAAGCAAATTCGCGCTGTCCCCATCTTGCCAGCCAATGCATCGCCTCTTCGTTCCCAAGCAACACACGTCCATCTTTCTTGCTGTAGATGCGGCAAGCAACAGCCTTTCCCTCAACAAGATACAGATACGCTTGCCACGGTTCACCTGTTGATGCCCCCTTGACCTCTCGCAATTCAAGAAGCACGATACCGCTTTGTCGAGACGTCTTCAAAATCCACAGCAGGCTTGTTAAGTCGTTGACGTTCACTTAGCTTTTTAGCGTTGCAACTAGGCCCATTTGCAACATTGGTGCTACCAAGGTAGCAATATTGCTGGTGGATTTTATTCTTAATTGCATGTTTTCCCTCTGTCCTATTTTTGTACGTATATTGGTCTTAAGTCGTTTTCACCTCACGGCGGCTCGTATGCCAGTTGAGAGCATCAGTTCCTCTCTAGAGAGGGTTGCACGGTTGGTTCATCACCCGCAGTAAGCCAGCTCCATGCCATCTGACCTTTCACGTCTCCTCAATCAGATCTGGGGGCACGCCAGTAGCGCCGGATGGTAAACGTATCTCCTGGTCTGCTCGCCGTGGTACTCACCAAACCTGCATGTTGCAGATGCTGCAACGCTTCTACCAGCAGGTAAAGTCGCTTCTGCACCCGCCGTTGCAACTCTGCCAGGGTGATGCCCTCGCGTTCGGGTAAGGCTGCCCATACCAGATCGGCCATCTGGCGTTGCATCTGTTTCTGCTTCTGCTGCTGAAGCGTTTCCGTGGTGGTCTGTGTCATGGGCGAGGAGGAGACAAAGCGCAGCTCAAAACGACACTCACGATCCCCACGCTTCAGACACGTGCGTTCCTCAATGTGCACGTGCTCCCCATAGCGCTCTGCTGCCCCCTCAATGGCTCCCCACAGCAACGGACAGAGTTGGCGGGGGCTGTCATAAATGAGGGTCAGGGCATCAGGTGTCCGTGTTTCGTAGCGAAAGAGCGGCGGTGTCAAGCCATCGGGAGTCCGCCCCATCTGCGCATGGGCATCACGCATCACCAGCAAGAGCTCGCGGGCATGCTGCACCTGGTTGAGCAAATACGCGCAGCGGTGCCGGGTCAACCCATTGAGAATGAAATAGCGCCCGTATTCGCGTAGCAGCACCTCGACAGGTTGCTTGGTCAGCTTACAGGCGGCTCCCACTCCGGCCAACAGTGTGGCATCGTCGTAGACCCGGCTCGCTAAGGGTGCTGTCGTCGCAGTCTCTCCAATCGTCGCACGGTATGTGGAGAGCAAGGTGTTCCCAAAGCGTTCCGCTAAATAGTGTTCCCAGGTCACAAAGATCAAACCATGCATGAGAAAAAATCCTCCTCAACTTGTCAACAACAAATCTAATGATGTCTCCTGAAGCGCAACCAGGGAGCATCTTGGACGAAAAAGTTCGGGGTCATCTCGTAGTTGTCATAGGGCTGATGAAAGACGGGCGTGGTCGATGCCGAGAGGGGAGGCACGATCCAGCCCCAATCGGCGTAGACACAGCGTCCTGCCTGTTTCTCTCGCTGCTGGTGCAGCACGAACTGCCGCGACGCCATATGATGGTCCACCATCGTCACCCCCTGCTTGGCGAACGAGGTGAGGACCGCGATGTTCAGTTCCACCAGGGCACGGTCTTTCCACAGCGAGCGATCAGAATGCAGCTTGAGGCCCAGACGCTGGGCAATCGTGGGCAGCAAGTGATAGCGGGCTTCATCCCCCAGGTTGCGTGCCCCGATCTCGGCTCCCATGTACCACCCATTGAAGGGGGCTGCCGGATAGGAGATGCCTCCGATCTCCAGGCGCATGTTGGAGATCACGGGGAGCGCGTGCCATTTGAGTCCCAACTCAGCAAACCAGGAGTAGTCGGGGTGACTCAGGGGCACTTCCAGCACCACCTCACGTGGCAGCTCAAACCACTGGGGTGGCGCGTTGGGCATCTGGATCACCAGCGGGAGGATATCAAAGGGTGTCTGCGGCTCTGCTCGCCACCCCAGCTGCTGGATGGCCTCGGTCAGTTCAACATGAGCCGGGTCTCCCACGATGGACCCATCAGGGTGCCGGTAGCCTGCGTAGCGGATCAACTGCGGATTCCAGATGCGCATGCCAGGCTCTCCTGGCATCTGGGGTGCGAAGATGCTGATGAGCGAACGGATCTTGCCGCCGTTGGTGGCGAGCAGGAGATGTTGGACGAGTGCCTCGAAGATCTCGTGAGCGTGTGTGAGATGCCGCAGGTCGCGCACCAGGAGTGACGACCAATGCAGCCGTCCGATGCAGCGAGTACTATTGCGCCACGCCACCTGCGCGCCATACGTCAGTTCTTCCGAGCTCTGCCAATAGATGCCAGCACGAGCAATCTCGCTTTGGAGTTGGGTGAGGCGCTTGAAGGACATCCTTGCTGTTCCACCTTCCGCGGCCATCTGGTGCAGAAAGCTGACGGCCTCGCTCAAAAGATCGTGCGCTTCCCCCATCGATGGGTCAAGCGAGTTGTGTGCGCTTGAGGGCGCAACTAGGCTCTTCCCTGCGTCGTGGCCCTCATAAGAGGACCTGCGTTGATCGAGCATAATAGGTTTCCTTCTCCCTTTCCCCTGAATTTACTTTGACATATCCACTGACCAGAAGTTCACAGATAACCTGTTCAACCTTCTCTGTGGGTTTATGAAGCAGTATAGAAATGGCTCCACATTATGACGTCCGTCAGCAAGCCAGAAAACTTGCCTGTAGAGTCTTGCCCAAGATGTAGCAAGTGTTGCATACATGGTACTCAACTGCTCTGCATGCCCTGTTCGATTAGGGATGATTGACCATTTACGCATTGTTCCCCCTTTGTGAAAGAGTAGTATGACTGTGATTTGGTAATAGAATTCAATGTTTATCCGATTATAATATTACCCTATAATTTAGTAAAGCAGGATAGTACTTTCTGCAAAACTGCTTCATATTTTATACTTATACTATGTCTTTACGATATATATCTCTATATATCTGCTTAACAGGTCACCGTGTCATAAATTGTGGACATATTTCATACATCTATTGCACTGCTATTTCAAGTACGTTATATTAGGTGTACGTTAACAGCAACTAGACAAAAATAAGTATGAAAGAAGGGATGGGCGTTGGAAAGGTTGACACATGTACGAACTTATAGTCCTTACACTCTTAATGCAAAGTCCAGCGCATGGATATAGGATTATCAAAGTGATGAATGACATCATAGGACCATACGCAAAAGTTAGTCACGGACGACTTTATCCACTATTAGCAAAATTGGAAGCAGAAGGATTCATCTCCGCTTTTGATGAGGGGCAACATGAGCAAGCAGGAGGTCGTCATCTTCGTAGTTATCAGATTACAAAAAGGGGACGCGAACGCTTTCATGAGTTAATGATGAATACCATCTCAACGACAAGTGACTATCAAAAATGTTCTCATATAAAGTGCAAGGCATGGAATTTCTACAATCATCTGAGCGGATTTTCCTACTTGACCATTATCTCAATTTTTGTCAGGCCCATATATTGTATCTAACGGCAAGAGCAGATGAGATAGAACGCATGACAGCACAGGGAACACTTCGGATGAGTACTACACGCGCGAGAACGACGCTCAACCTCATACATCACGTCTCTAATCAGTGGAGGTTAGAACTCGATTGGGCAAACCAGATGCGTGAGCAAGAGATAGAACAAAATGAGTAGCTTTCTACAAATTATGCAATAATTAGGAGCAATACATGCAGAACAGCCCACATTCTTTTGATGAACAGGTGCAATGTTTAACAAAACGGATTTTGTCGAATGAACCACTTGGATATATGTATAACGATGAAATATATCTTCTCAACACTATTAAGGTAAGCAATACTAATGTAACTATCGTTATGTTTAATGGGGAAGGACAGATATCACAAACGATACAAAAAGACAACGAGGTAGAAATACAGGATTTTGTTGCTCTGGTGAAACTACTTAACGATGTGTAGTGTACAAGGAATACTATGAAATCAAGAGTTACATTACATAATTCTTGATTTCATAGTATTCCTTTAAGTCTACAATGGCATGAACGAAGCGGTTATATTCGAGCAGGAACAGCAAGAGCATAATGAAAAGGAGTGTGCTCCACCAAACTGCTCGATGAAGATGATAAGAACGAATGGGAAAGCTTGACCAATGAGCAATGATGAAGATGACTAAGAACGAATGGGAAAACTTGACCAATGAGCGATAAGGGAAAAAATGATTGTACAGCTATCCAACCCATAAATGCAACAAACTGACTACTGACCAAACGGATGACTCGGTGAGACTTTTGGCGCATAGTGAACTGTTCCATCACTGCTAGCCTCTTGTGCTACAGGTTCTTCTCATAAAGAGGAACGTTTCGCTTTCCCTGCATGATAAATACAATCCTATCGCAAATCTTGGTGCAGTGATCTGCCATCCGTTCCAGTTTATGCGCCATCCAAAGCAAATAGGTGACACGCTGAATGATGAACGCATCTTGCTGTAAAGCGGGCAAAGCGTGTGAACCTTCCAAGAAGTTCAACATATCATGACGTAGTATATGATAGCACGTATCTATCACGTCGTCTTCATGCCAAAGTGTACAAGCTACTTTCATGTTTTGTTCTGCAAATGCACGCATTGTTCTCACCAACAAGCTTAATGGCCTTTGACCAAAAGCAACAAGTTCCTCTATCAGCGAGGCTTCAATACCGGCAGAAGCAGAGAAGATAGCCTCCTTCCTCGTTTTTTTCTGCTTAAATGGTATGCGTCCTTTGTGGATTGGATGCACCACTTGTCTTTGCAGAGACGCCATACGTATGAAAAGTTGAGCAATACCCTTGGTTCCAGCTCCTACACGTTCCAAGTCGCTAGCGATAGCTATACATGATAGAAGGAAGCGCAAATCACGGCTTCCAAGTGGTTGTTGAAGAGTTAGAAGTCGGAAGGCATATTGCTCAACACGAATACGCTGCTTGTCAATGTCTGTCTCTAGGGTGAGAACTAGTCCACACGTAGCCAAATCGCGCCTCTCGACCGCATCCAAAGTGTATTCAAGAGAAATACTCACCAGTGAACCGAGATTGATAACTTGCTGATGGAGTTCGTTGAGTTCGGTATCAAGGATGGTTCGTGCCATGCATCTCTCTTTCTCTCTATCCGCGCAAATAGGCTTCTTGCTCAAGAAAAAGTACCTTGTTGCTGTGGTGGAAAAGTACAATTGTTCACTACATGCAGTGTGGCATCCATGCCATGAAAATGCGTCTTACATCTTTATGCTAAACGTACTGTCAATTAGTCACTCGTGTATGTCACAATGACCTTTTTCTCACTGGAAGCACAAAGGCGGGCCAGAACAGTGGAAGTTCTGGCCCGCCTTTTGTTCCGACAGGATAGCTATTCTGAAACGACATCTCCTAGCTCGGGGATTTCGCCTTCATTCTGCACATCGAACAGTTTGGCAAAGTCGGGTGGAAGTTGTGCACGCACATCATCCATCTCTCCAACGGATACAGCTTCGCTCAACAACGCACAGACGACACGGGCATGAAACATTGATTCTGAAGGCTCGACTTCTTCACGCTCGCTAATACGACGGAAGAATTCGTCAAGACCATAGCTATCACCAATACCGGCATATGCTGGTTGCAAATAGAGCGCTATCTCCTGTGGAAGTTGTGCTGCGAGTTGGGACGCTTCGTTCCCTTGCAAACGCCCTGCTAGCGTCTCAAGAGTCGCCTGTGTTGCCTTCTCTGCTTCTTCACTTGTAGCGAGGCGAGCGCGACGACGGACTTGCCCAATAAATTCTTCATATTTCATTACAATTTTACTCCGCTTTATATTATGGTAGGAACAGTATTCCATCTAATAGCACGACTGAGCAGCAACAAAAGTTTCCTTCCATTGGTATTGACAATTTTGGATTGAGTTGTTATATTATTGCTTGAAAAGTATATGTAGGAAGGGAGCAATACAATAGCATGATGCAGCAACAACCGCCAGTTCAGAGCAGTCAGCAAATTGAAATGCGTCGTCAATATATCGCACAGCAGCAGACAATTCCACAACCAGCGACTCTTCCTCCACTGCAAGGGCCTGTATTTTCTAATAACGGTGTAGCAAATACACAACTCCCTATCCCTGTTGTACCACTTGCCGAATCTACACCACCTCCTAAGCCAAAGAAGAGGAACATATCGCGTATGATCGCGGTCCTCCTCGTCATGGGATTGGCGGGTGCGATCTATTTCATCTGGCATACGGCGCCTACGACGACAACAAGCTCTAGTTCAAGTGTTAACCAGCAAAGTTTTGCTGTTGCCAGTACTTCCGCGCCGACAACCGATGGAATAAGGGTATATGTTGTGGGTGCAGTCAAGAATCCTGGAATTTATACACTAGCATCCGGTGCACGTGTCTATGATCTATTACAAGCGGCTGGTGGGACACTTCCACAAGCGAACCTTGTGGCAATTAATTTGGCTGCGAAACTAGGCGATGGACAAGAAGTGTATATAACACAGGTCGGTGAAAGACCACCAACTTACACAGGTGGCGTTTCGGGCACAGGAGGCGGAACATCAGGAACAGGAGGGAGCACAAACAATCAACTCGTCAACATCAATACAGCAAGTGCTGATGAACTCAATCAAGGTCTTCATATTAGCAAAAAATCGGCACAAGCTATCGTGGACTACCGAACGCAACACGGAGACTTTTCTAGCGTAGACCAATTAGCCCTGGTAGTGAGTCGCACAGTGTACAACAAAATAAAAGCGCAATGTACGGTATAATAGATGGTGTTAAGTATTATGCTTGTTGCATTTTCTCTTCTATAGCAAAATGGCGGTGTTCCATGACAAATAGTTTTGTTTTGTTGCTTAGTGGTGTTGTCTGGATTGTGTGTATCATCTTTGGCGCGGTCATAGGCGCATTAGCAGGCAGACCGGTGGGAACCTTGCTAGGATGGATGGTTGCAAACTCGTTGGATGAGAGCCTTATGAAGGGGGGACGCCTTGGTCGGCGGCTGGGAAGATTCGTTGGTGTAGCACTTGGTGTTGCCGTGGGTGCCTACGGTGCAGTCCATATTACAGCGTATATCACACAAACAGTACATCCTTAATCTTTTATTGTTTTTTGTAGCGTCCTTCTGTAGAGCGTTATTGTGCAACAACAACAGAAAATTTCTCTTGATCTGTATGGACTAGTCCTTGTCTTAGTGGCTAGCGCATGGATTGCAGGTATACTGCTAGATGCCATTGTACCGTTACCAGCATTTGCACTACTCATTGGGGCAGGTGTAGCACTACTTTTTCTCTTTCCACTTTGGCATAATGCTCAAAGTTGTCTGATTATGCTGCTCATCGCATGCCTTTTCTTTGGTGCCTACCGTTATACGCTCTCCTCGCCCACAATGGACTCTAAAGCCATCACGCAATATATCGGCGAGACAATAAAAATTCGTGGCAACGTTTCAGATGAACCAAAGCTACAAGGACGTAGCCGAACACTCGTTGTTACAGTCACCCAGGTTCTTAAAACAGGGAACGCTAACTGGCAGGATGCTGACGGACAGCTATCTGTGCAGACACTAGGTACATTCATCGAGGACCCTTATGGAGCGAACTACGGTGACGTTGTTCAGATACAAGGAAAACTACAAGCGTCGCAACCTCCCAGTCCTCCCAGCATCTTTGCGAGTATGGCGTTTCCTCGTATCACCGTTTCCTCAAACGAGGGCAACCCGATTGTCGCTTTTTTCTACTCCTTGCGTGTTACACTCGCAACTCTTATAACGCAATCACTACCACAACCAGAAGCAGCTTTACTTATAGCTATTCTATTAAGCCTGCGTACTCCAGCGCTTAAACCGCTTATTCCGGCTTTTAACGCCACTGGTTGTGCTCACCTTATTGCTCCCTCTGGCTTCAAGGTTACTATTATGGCTGGTCTCGTTGTTGGTAGCGTTAGAAGACTATACGAAACACCAAAGCCTGTTCAAAAGCTACTTCCTGCACAACAACGTGGTAATTGGAGACGAGGGCTAGCAACACTACTTGTGTTGCTGAGTATAGCAGTATACACATTACTGAGTGGCGTTGGACCTGCGGCGATTCGCGCTGGCATCATGGGCGATTTACTTGTCATAGCTCCACGCATTGGACGAGTTTATAATATCTATACCGCACTTGCACTATCGGCTCTGTTGATGAGTGCATTGAATCCATTCGTTCTTTGGGATACAGGCTTTTTGCTTTCATTTATTGGAACACTTGGTATTGTTCTGCTCACACCTTTTTTTCAGCGCAGCCTCCACGTGCTAGAGCGTCTTCCTCTTGGAACACAACTAGCCGAAATACTTGCTGTGACCTTAGCGGCACAAACAGCAACATTACCACTCTTTGCGGTGACCTTTCATGAGGTGTCGTTTATTGCCCCTCTTACAAATATTCTCACTGTTCCACTGCTAGGAATTGTGCTGTCGCTAGGAGTTTTTCTATGCGTTGCAGGATTACTCTTTCTTCCACTTGCGACACTCCTAGGCTATGTTGCACGGCCTTTCCTCTTGTACATGCATACTATTGTTACCTGGTGTTTCAACGTGCCATGGTCATACATGAGTATTGGTGCTATTGATACAAGTCTTGCGTGGGTTTATTATGCATTTCTTGCAGTAGCAATCTACTTCATACAACAGAGACAAAGTACCGCTACACATGTGACGACCCCTGGACACAAGCCACTTTTACGGTGGTCACAGCGTACTCGACTTCTCGCGCAAGCAACCATAGCACTGCTTATCGTGATGGCAACTTGCACAACGGCCTTTGCAACGCAACCAGATGGACGCCTGACAATTACATTTCTTGATGTTGGTCCCGCTCAACAGCAACCACAGGGCGAAGCTATCCTCATACATACTCCAGACTCAAAAACCATTCTGATTGACCATCATCCTTATCACTTGTATTTGATTTATACACGGCAACTTCGTTTCTCCATTGTAGCGTATCTGCGTCATTGTTGTTCTCGTTTACCACCCATCCATCAACGTGGTAGTAGTCCTCCTCTGACAGAGGTAACAGAGTTTCGCTATCCGCCCAATATACTTTTCCCCGTTCTACTTTATCAATCTTGAGGTCGTAACGCTCCATAAAGTCAAGGTCATTGGCTGATAAAATCCGTGCTTTAGAGTTGCTTACACTTTTTTTCTCAGACCGCACACAGCGCTTAATTTTGTGTCTAGTAGCATACGCTATAATCGCATGCCAAGCACGATTAGGAAGTTTCTCTAGTATTGCATCTGCATCACTGTATGGATACATCTCCCGCAAAATTTTGTCTTCCTCTGGTTGCCAATACGTGTTGGCTGCGCTCAGAAGAAACAAGTACCCTATATCTGCTGTTGGAAATTCAATACCTTTCCAGATAATTTCAACTTTTACCCACATTGAGGACGCTCGCGAAATAATCACGCAATCAACAACTAGTCGAATAACTCGTCGCTTCTGGTTTAAGCTAAACTGATTCCACTTTTCTAGTACATCTTCTAGTAATTGCTGGCTTTCTGCCTTTTCCGCTTCTCCCTTTTCTATTGCTTGCCTTCTTGCCTCTAACTCCTTTTGGAGCTTGCGTAAACCTGCCAACTCTTTTCCGTAGTTGGCAAGCGTATCATCGTCAAGTCCAAAACCTCCTTTTACAAGACGGTCGAAGTGTGCGATTTTTGGTTGTATCTGCTCTATTTGCTTATCTATGACTCTTGTGTCTTGTCTCTCTTTCACCTCTTCCTCTTGTAGGTGTTTGTAAATCGTGCTACCCACGTTTCCTGTTTCCTCTTCCATTTTCCATGCCGTTATGTGTTCAAACATTTTTGCTACAAATGCAGCGTCGAGCATGGATGCATCCACATGAGTGCTATAACGTCTATCAAACTGTGACCTTGCATGAGGTATTGCTATAACATAGTTTTCCTTGTACTTTCCATCGTTAAGCACCTTAACGCAATATACAGGCGCATCTATACCTGTGATAATGCCACCCATTTTCAGTAGTGCTACTGATGGAACCTTCTCTAGTTGGTCATAGCGTATTACGTTCTCGCGTTGCTCGTTGGCCTCTCCTTCTACAGTAACAGGGCTAAGACGATTAAAGGCATACCAAAAATCGGACTCTTCTACAATAGGAGGATGGTTAATGATTGGTTTTCCTTCCTCATCCCTAAGTACCTGATTTTTGTATCTCCAGTATCCGATATATGTAACGTTTGTGAGCATATAGATTAAGGCTGCTCGCCCCCCTATACTGTATCCTCCGTTTTTTATCTGCAATTTAGTGCTAGGTCCCTTTATTCCTGTTTCATAGGGTGGGAAAAGATAGAACATTTCTTGTAATTCTCTTCCCAACTGCCCGATGTTTCCACCTAATTCTCTATATCGTTTGAATATAAAGCGTATCACTTGTGCGTATGGTTTGTAGGGAATAAAACGGTTATAATTTGGGTTAGGTATTCCATTCTCCAGGTGCTTACGCTTGTCTAGTATGTATCCAATTGCAACAGAACCTGCGTAAAATTGCCCACGACGTGCTACACGATCCCGCATATGTAGCATCATACCTACATGGTCCTTGATAAAACGCGCTGCAATTTGACATTGCATTCTGAATTGGTCCATATCGTAGGGGTTACGCCTAAAATCATAGCGATACGTCCACGTAACCACTTGTACATCATGGTCATAACAAGCTTTGATAAAAGTATCAGGTCCTATCATAAACTCATCACGGAATAACCGCGATTCACTCCAAGTAAAGATTGTTTTGAAGGTGTCATTATACACACCTTCTAACAACGTACTTAATCCTGGTCGCTCATCAATACGTAGCCTTCCCGATACTCCTCGCTTTCCGTCGCCTTCAATAAAGATGGTAATTTTATTATCCATCCATCCAAGTTGATGCACCTTGTCAAGTTGGTCCTTAGTCTGCGCCTCTGAGCTTTCACGGTTCTCTATTGTTTGCTTAGTAGTGCTTTGACGCGCTTGAATTGCACAAGGTTGCTCTATACGCCATTGGCGATGTTGTTCCCATGAAGGATGTTCGTTTTGAATTGCTTCTTGTTCGCTAGTTACTGGTTGAAATTTGAATCTGTTACGCATGTCTTATTCTCCTTTGTTGCTACCCATGATTTGTAGCATAATTCGGATAATATGGCAATTATAGTTTTTACTATCCTATACATAATCAATATGCATTGCCTTATAGCTTCTAAGGCTGTACGATAGCCATGATGCACATTAATTATGCAAAGACTACATATTGCCTTGTGCTTAATTTCTCCTCTCAAAATTGGCCTTACTTGGGGAACTCTGCCACAAGGTCCGTTCGTAGACCGGTTGTACCACCTCTTTCCATTCTCGACGTAGGAGTTTGATCTGGTAATCAGTTGCTTGGGCATACCACTTCGATACGACGAGTTCAGGCTCGGCACGGTTCAGGTCGTCTAGTACAGCTAGCACATCTTTGAAGGGGACAAACGGGTCAATGCTTACACCCATACGGCGTGTACCCTGACTGCTCCGAGTGCCATGCGTCGTTGCTCTGCCTTCGTCATGGCTTGTACTCCTTTCTGCGAACGCGCTACACGTCCCGCTGTCCTCCCTCACATTTTCGGCACAAGAGCCTATCATATGCGGCGGGTCCTGAACCCATTTTTAGCGAAGCGTCAAGAAAATGGGTTCGGGTGCCTCTTGTAGTGGGTGCTGCATATGATAGGCTCTTGTGCCGAAATATTTGTAGAGCAAAAAAACTCTTCATCGTCAGCTTTGCCGTTCCTTCTTCAATACCTGTGAGTGGTGAAAGAGGATAAGGAAGAGTTTGAGAAGGAGAGAAGTTTGTACCTTTCTTCCTCTCTCCTCCTCCCTCTCAACATCAACCCGTTACACCTGTAGAAACATCACATGAATATGTGTCGTGTCGGTTGGGATCGTCGTGCCGTTCTTGGTCGTGATCGACACGCTTTGTACTCCTGTCATGTGGAGGAGCATTGTTGTTGCCTTGTCCTTGCTGGTCCCTGCTATCATCGCTTTGATACTCTGCTCTTGCTCTGGTCCATATTGGTATGCCCATATGCTGACGCTGTGTACCTGTAGGTCTCTCGTGCCGTGTGCCTTTGTACGTGCCTGGGTGATGCTGGTCTGTATTCCTGTGGTCGTGTAGCCTGTTCCTAGTCGCTTTTCGGCGTCCTGGGTGGCGATGCGTGTGGTTACGCTGGTCAATGACTGGGTGGTGTACACGGTGCCTGTACATGTCTCGTCAATCGTAATACTCACCTGTGCGGCTTCTTCTCCTGGCTGGTGGTCTGGCGTAACCTTCTGCGTACAATCGAGCGGGGTAATCAATGACTCGCTTGGTTGTACCTGTGTTTGTAACGCTGCTTGGACGCTCTGCTCTAGGCTCGTTTTGACGCTGATAATGACTCCGTTGATGTCCTGCGGCGTCACAGTCCGGTAGGACCTTCCGTTCTGGCCTCCGCGAAAGGCTCCGTTGACTGCTGAGACATTCACGCGGCAACAAGAGCCGTACACGTCCCCTGCTCGAACGTTTCCCCCTGGTCCTGTGGTTGCAGCATGAGCTGCTACGCTTGCCTGTCCGAACGTCGGGAACAGAGCGGCGGGGAGTATCGCATCTGCATCGGTCACAAGCTGCGTTGCGTCTGCTCCTGTTACTACGGTTCCTGTTGGTACGGTCTGTGTGTAGGTGGCTGCGTTATAAAAGGTGATGATACCGTGTCCTGGCATAGCATCCTGGTGGGCGGTTCCTGTGGTTGCTATCGTCTTCTGCTGGCTCATCGTGATTGCGGCTAGCTCTCGTCCTGGTATTTGTTGTTTGGTCGAGTCGGCGGCTCCATTGGTGACAAGATGAAGAGTGCTTGTGGTCATGAGGCGGGGTGATGTGGTCACAAGCGTTACGGTTGCTGATGACGCGAACATGGGCAAGATGACACTGTATCCTCCCCCGATCAGCAGACCGATCACCGCAATGAGCAAGAGGATAAGCACAACGGGGCGCGTTGGTGGTCTGGTCGGCTGTACTGGGAGTGGATTGCTCTGCTGCTCGGTAGAGATGGGCGTGTCTGTCTCGTCGGGTGTCGCAGGAGCGTCTTGCTCGTCAAGCGTACTTTCAACGGTTAGGGGTACACCCTTCTCTTCTACGTCAATGTAGATATTTACTATTCTTCGTGGCTGGCTCTCGTCCTGTGGCTCGGTGTCGGCGTGGTCGGCTCTGTAAATGAGGTCTATCAGGTCGCTTATCTCTTGCTGTCTCTGCTCGTTCATGGTTCCCTCTCGTTTGCTCTCATGTGAGAATGGGGAAGTGAGAGCCACTTCCCCTCGACAATGTTACAAGGTGGTCGTATCGCTTCGTTGTGGTGACAGGTCATAGACAAGGTAATCTATGATGCCTGGGTCTTCCTTGAGTTGCATGCGTTGGAAACCTTCCGTGATAGGTTTGGTCCAGTGCATCAGGATAAACCCGTCTTGCAGCAGTTTCTGGGTGTAGCCGTACAAGACAATCTTGGCTTCGCCCTCTTGCTTCCAGTCACCAAGTGCGTCCAGCAAGTGGTCGAGGTCTCGACGCTGACACGTAATCAAGACTGTTTGCATCACCGTCCCTTTCTATATATTGATATGTTCATCGGCGTGCAACGGCCTAAAGGCTCCGTTGTCGTTGATGTACACATAGTTCGCGTTGTCTACACTCACAATCATGTCCGGCTTGCCGTCCCCGTTCACGTCCCTGAAACTGACGGTTACAATGTCAAGGTCGCTTCCTTGCCCAATGAGGGTTGGACCAAGATACACCTTCTCCTTTGTTGCATCTCCCCCTGGAAACTCAATCACTTCGACGCGCCGATTCAGGTTCAAGGCGAGAAAATGACTCGGCGTTTGGGCGTCATG
>JAABUQ010000834.1_pt1 | contig 70991 bp, 52 predicted proteins | sample 5560001 | NCBI WGS metagenome assembly JAABUQ01 (sample SAMN10711888, study PRJNA513371) | rock metagenome | isolation source: Antarctica rocks | place: Antarctica: Victoria Land, Finger Mt nord | collected 2015-12-18 | reverse complement strand
ACGCCCGCGATGGCGGCCGGGCTGGCGGATCACGTCTGGTCGCTCAAGGAATGGCTGACGTTCCCGACCGCACAATAAACTCAGGACACGACCAATTTCTCCAATCCGACGAAACCCCTCAGGTTTGCCAGGACGACGATCCGATAAGAAGACCGAGCCCACCGATCTCCGCGGGACGAGCGTGGGGATCGTGGCTTCGGGGACCGGCGGGGCCGGTCCCGAGGTCGGGGCTCCGGCGTACTCGATCGACACCCTGGGATTCTTCGCCGGCCGCGGCGATCGCGGGCCTTCACGACTCGGGCGGATGCCACCCCCGAGGCCGCGAGGGCGAAGCGCGCGGCGGGAGCCGTCCTCTGATGAGCTGGCCCTTGATCCAGGTCGCCGTCCTCGCGGCGATGACGCAGGCCGTGCGGGCGGTCGGGGACCGGCTCGGCCCGAGATGGGGGGCGCTGGTGCTGGGGATGCCCAGCACGACGGCCGTCCTGCTGGTGGGCGGCGGATTTGAGCGGGGCTCGGCCGAGGCGTCGCGGGCGGCCGAGGTCGGGCTGCTCGGCCTGGTCGCGGCGGTCGCGCTGCCGCTCGCCTATGCCCGGGCGGTCGCCCGGGGGTGGGGGATCACCCTCGCCCCGCTCGCGGGGGTGGCCGGCTATGTCGCGACGGCGGCGGCCCTCCACGCCGCGCCCGACCTCGGGGCGATCGGCGGACTGGGCGTGGCCGTCCTCGGCGTGACGCTCGGTTGTCGGATGGCGCGGCGGATGCCGACCGTGGCCGGGAATCCGGGCCCGCTCGGGGGGTCGCGGTCGCTGGCCTTCCGGCTGGCGGTCCCGGCGGCGTTCGTGATCCTGATCCGGGCCTTCCGCGCCGCGTTCGGGCCGGAGTGGGCGGGGATCTTCGCGACCTTCCCGGCGATGTCGCTGGCCGTGCTCGTGACCCTCCACATCGAGGGGGGGCCCGCGTCGGCCTCCGGGATGGCCCGGTCGATGCCCCGGGGCAACCTCGGGATGATCGCCTTCCTGGCCGCCTTTCGCGCCTCGTGCCACGCCCTCGGCCCGTTCGCCGCGGCGGCGGTCGGCTACGCGGCGGTCCTGGTGACGATGGTCGGGCTCGTCCGGTCCAACCGCCGGGAACAGGCGTCCGAGCGGGGACTCGCCGCGGCCCGCCCGGGGCTCCGCGTCGACGGTTGCCGGATCATCGCGACGATCCCCCGGCCCTCGCGACGGTGGCGGCAATTCGCGCCCAGGGTCGAGGCGATCGCCGGTTGATCGGTCGCGTCGGTCGCGACGGGTCGACGGCCTCAGCGGGCGTAGCCGGGGCCGCGGACGATCCTGCCCGGCTTGGCCCCGGTGTGCCCGCCGTCCCGGACGACGGCGACCCCGTTGACGAACACGTCGCGGATGCCGACGCTCGCCCGGTGGGGGTCCTCGAAGGTGGCACGGTCGGCGATCGTCGCGGGGTCGAAGACCACGAGGTCGGCGAATAGTCCCTCGCGGATCAGGCCGCGGTCGTGGATCGAGAGCCGCGCGACGACGGCCGAGGTCATCTTGCGGACCGCCTCTTCCAGGGGGATCACCCCCTCATCGCGGACGTACTTTCCCAGGATGCGCGGATAGGTCCCGTACGACCGGGGGTGGACCGGGCCGTCGGGCTTGGCGGGGTCGTGGCCGGAGGCGTCGGTCCCGACCTTGATCCAGGGCTGGCGGAGCTGGAGCCTGACGTTCTCCTCGCTCATGAGGAAGAAGACCGCGTCGATCCGGTCGCGCTCGGAGAGGATCAGGTCGATCGCCGCGTCGAGGGGGTCCTTCTTCATCGACGCGGCGATGTCGGCGAGCCGCTTGCCGGCGTGGGCGCGGTTCTCCGGCTTCTTGAGGCCGAGGACCAGGACGCCCTCCGGGCCGGCGAGGTCGGCGAGGTTCTCCCAGTCGCCCTTGGGATGGAGGACTTCGGCCCGGATCTTGGCCCGCATCGCTGGGTCGGCGAGGTTCTCCATCAGCTTGCCGTCGGCCGAGGCCCACGGGGGCAGGCAGGCGGAAAGGCTCGTCGACCCGGCGGTGTAGGGGTACATGTCGGCGGCGACGTCCTGGCCCTTCGCCCGCGCGGCCTCGATCGTCGCGATCGCCGCGCGGGCCTTGTCCCAGTTCCGCTTGCCCGCGGCCTTGAGGTGATAGACCTCGACGGGGACTCCCGCCTCGCGGCCGATCCGGATCGCCTCGTCGAGCGCCTCGATCAATCGGTCCCCCTCGGACCGGATGTGGCTGATGTAGACGCCCCCGAGCGGGGCCATTTCGCGGCCGAGTGCGATCAGGTCGGCGGTCGCGACGAAGCTGTCGGGGGGATAGATCAGCGCGGAGGCCAGGCCGAACGCGCCGTCCTTCATGGCGTCGCGGACGAGGCGTTTCATCGTCGCCAGCTCGTCGGGAGTCGGCGGGCCCTCGGCCATCCCCTTCGCGTACGACCGGACCGTGCCCGACCCGAGGAAGGAGCCGAAGTTGATCGAGGCCCCGCGGCGCTCCATGGCCCGGAGCCAGGCGTCGAAGCCGTGCAGGCCGTCGAACTCCTTGACCGTCTTCGACGGGGCATTGGTCGTCCCCTCGCCGAGGATCTCGGTGGTGACGCCCTGGGTGACCTTGCCGACCACCCGCGAGTCGCCCGTCAGCAGCTCGTCGCGCGAATGGCCCTGGATGTCGATGAAGCCGGGGGCGATGACCATCCCGGTCGCGTCGACCGTCCGCCTCGCCGGTGCGCCTCGGAGGGTCCCGGCCGGGGCGACCCGGTCGATCCGGTCGCCGCGGATCGCGACGTCGCCGAGGAACCAGGGGTTGCCCGTGCCGTCGACCACCCGGCCGCCGAGGAGCACCACGTCGTACGGGTCGGCCGTCCCCTCGGCCGATCCCGGCCGCCGCGCGAAGACGACCTCGGCCATCTTCGGCTCGGCCGGCATCGACAGGCGGTCGACGTCGCCGTCCGGGTTGTAGAGGAAGGTGGCGCGGAGCCTGGGGATCGCGACGTCGGTCGCGTCCTCGTCCAGGTCCGGTTCGAACACGTCGAGGTGGCGATGACGGAGCGGGACCGTCTCCCCGCGCCACGAGAGGGTCGGCCGGCCGTTGTCGAGGCCGATCCGGATCGTCCCGTAGGCGGGATGCTCGTAGATCCCCCGGTAGGCGGGCAGGGGGTGGGAGGGGGACGAAGGGGGCTTCCGGCTCGCCTCGGCCTTCGCGCGGGCCTCGTCGCGATCCCGGGCCGCCTTGGCGTCGAGTTCCTTCGCCCGGGCGACCCAGTCGGTCGGGTCGAGCCCGAGCGTCAGGTCGAACACCCGCCGCGCGACGCAGACCGGCACGGGCCGGTTGCCCGAGAGGTTCGTCAGGACGATCAGGCCGACCCCGTCGCGGGGGAGGAACGCCATCATCGCGCTGTAGCCGTCGATGCTGCCGCTGTGCCAGGCGAGCTTGTGGCCCCGGTAGGTCGTGAGGAAGAACGCCATCCCGTACGACGTATGGCCCAGCTCGGCGAACGTCGACGCGTGGAGCGGGCCGGCGTCGGCGTCGCTCAAGACCATCTGGGGCGTCTGCATCCGGTCGGCCGACGCGGTCGAGATGACCCGGACGTCGCCCGCCATCCCCCGGTCGAGGTGGAGCCGGACGTAGCGGATCATCTCCTCGGCGCTGGAGTTGATCGTGCCGGCCGGGCCCATCGCGTCGAAGCCGCACGGAGGGACGCGACGGACCTCGCTCCCGACCTTGGCATAGGGCAGGGCCGCGTCGTCGGCCTTGAGCGCGTCGTCGATCGAGAAGTTGCTCCCCGTCATCCCCAGCGGCTTGAAGATCCGGTCGCGGGTGTGGTCCTCCCACGACCGGCCCGAGATCCGCTCGCCGAGCATCCCGGCGGCGAGGAACATCAGGTTGTTGTACTGCCAGGCCGTCCGGGGCTCGCGGTTGGCGTCGAGGTGGCGGATCGCGTCGAGCAGCGCGGGGCGGGAGAGGCCCGAGCGATACCAGACGAGGTCGTGCCGGGGCAGGCCGGTCCGGTGGGTGACGAGGTCCCGGGGCGTAAGGATCTAGGCGGCGTGCCGATCCTTGGGCCGAAACCCGGGCAGGTCGTCGCGGACGGGCCGGTCCCAGTCGAGCTTCCCCTCGTCGGCGAGGATGCTCAGGCCGGTCGCCGTGAAGGACTTCGAGATCGAGCCGATCGCGAACAGGGTCCGCGTCGTCACCGGCAGCCGACGCTCGAGGTCGCGGTGGCCGTACCCCCGCGCGTGGATGACTCGGCCGTCCTTGACCACCGCGAGCGACAGGCCGGGGACCTTCCACTCGGCCATCGTCCGCTCGACGAAGCCGTCCACCCCGTCGAGGGCCGGGGCGTCCCCGGCGCGGGCGTGGGTCGAGAACAGCCCGGCCGCGACGACCGCGACGACGACGCGACGAATCGACATACGGAGGTTTCTCACGAGGAGGTGGGTTCGGTCGGGGGCGTCAGGGCGAGACCCCGAGCCCGTCGAGCACGAACGCGGTCACGAAGGCCGTCTCCTTCAGGGCGTCGAACCGGCCCGAGGCGCCCCCGTGGCCGGCGGCCATGTTGATCCGGAACAGGAGCGGGTCGGCGTCGGTCTTCAGGGTCCGGAGCTTGGCGACGTACTTCGCAGGCTCCCAGAACCCGACCTGGCTGTCGTTCAGCGAGGTCCGGACGAGCATCGCCGGGTAGTCGCCGCGGGCGAGGTTGGTGTAAGGGCAGTACGTCTTCATGTAGTCGTACTCGGCCTTGTTGTTGGGGTTGCCCCACTCCAGGTATTCCTGGATCGTCAGCGGCAGCGACGGGTCGAGCATGGTGTTGATCACGTCGACGAAGGGGACGTCGAGCACGGCGACCCGGGCGAGGTCGGGCCGGAGGTTGACGACCGCCCCGATCAGCAGGCCGCCCGCGCTGCCGCCCCGGATCGCCATGCGTCCGTGCGACGTGTACTTCCGGGCGACGAGGTGGTCGGCCGCGGCGATGAAGTCGGTGAAGGTCGTCTTCTTGGCCATCATCTTGCCCGAGTCGTGCCAGGGCTTGCCGAGGTCTCCGCCGCCCCGGATGTGCGCCTGCGCGTAGATGACGCCGCGGTCGAGCAGGCTGAGCCGGTCCGACGAGAAGCCGACGGCCATCGGGCTCCCGTACGACCCGTAGGCGTGGAGGAGCAGCGGGGCCGTCCCATCCAGGGGCGTCCCCTCCCGGTAGACGAGGCTGATCGGGACCTTCGTCCCGTCGGAGGCGGTGGCGTGGATCCACTCGGAGCGGTAATGCGACGGGTCGTAGCCGCCGAGGACCTCGGTCCGTTTGCGGAGCGTCAGGGCTCGCGAGCCGAGGTCGCAGTCGTAGACCGAGCTTGGGGTGACGAGCGACTGGTAGCGGAACCGGAAGGTCGTCGTGTCGTACTCGGGGTTCCGGTCGGCGAAGGCGGCGTAGGCCGGCTCGGGCATCGCGACCCGGTCCGAGGCGCCTGTGGCCGGGTCGATGATCCGGAAGTTCGGCAGGCCCCCCTCGCGCTCGACCGCGACGATGTGCCCCCGGAACGGCTCGATGTCCGCGATCATGACCTCGGGCCGATACGGGAGGAACTCGGTCCACCGCGACGGCGAGGGGTCGGCGACGGGGGCGGTGACGACCCGGAAGTTCGTCGCGCCCCGGTTGGTCCGGATGTAGAAGAGGCCCTCGCGGTGCTCGACGTCGTACTCGTGCCCGACCTCGCGCGGCAGGATCACCCGGGGCGTCGCCTCGGGCTGACCGGCGTCGAGGGCGCGGACCTCGGTCGTCGTCGAGCTCCGCGAGCCGACGAACAGGTACCTCCTGTCCCGCGACCGACGGACGCTCAGGCGGAAGAGCTCGTCCTTCTCGTCGTAGACGACCGGGTCGTCCCCGGTCGAGCCGAGGGCATGGCGGTGGAGCCGATGGGGACGCTTGGCGGCGTCCTCGGCGACGTAGAAGATCGTCCGGTTGTCGGCGGCCCAGGTCGGCGCATTGGCCTTCTCGACCCGGTCCGGCAGGAGCTTCCCCGTCCGGAGGTCCTTGACCCGGAGGGTGTAGAGCCGGAAGCCGGTCACGTCGGTCGAGTAGGCGAGCAGGTTGCCGTCGTCGCTGACGGTGAAGGCCCCGAGCGAGAGGAACTTCTCCCCCTGGGCCAGCTCGTTGAGGTCGAGCAGGACCTCCTCGGGGGCGTCGAGGCTCCCTCTTTTGCGCGCGTAGATCGGGTACTGCTGACCCTGCTCGGTCCGCGAGTAGTAGAAGAACCCGCCGAGGCGGTAGGGGACGTCGAGGTCGGCCTCCTTGATCCGCGCCCGCATCTCGCGATAGAGGGCGTCGGCCACCGGCTCGAGCGGCCGGGCGACCGCGGCGGTGTAGGCGTTCTCGGCGTTGAGGTGGTCGATGACGGCGGGGTTGGCCTTGTCGCGGAGCCAGTGATAATCGTCGACGAGCGTCTCGCCGTGGATCAGGGTCGTCCGGGGGATCTTCCTCGCCGAAGGCGGGGTGGCCGCCCCGGGGTCGATCGTCCCGGCGACGGCGAGGGCCGAGGTGCAGCAGAGCAGGGCGGCGAACGGCATCCGCTTCGTCTTCATCTTCATCGCGAGGTCCCCGATCGTCGTGTCGAGCCTGGGCGACCCGCCGCGACCGCACGACGGCCGCGGCCCGGGCGTCGAGGAGTCACTTCGCGATCTCGTTCTTGAAGACCTCGCCCCCCTTCATAACGAACCGGACCTTCTCCAGCTCGGCGATGTCGAGGAGGGGGTCGCCGTCGACGGCGACGATGTCGGCGAACTTGCCCGGCTCGATCGCGCCGAGGTCGGCCTCGGCCTGGAGCAGCTCGGCGGCGACGACCGTGGCCGAGCGGATCGCCTGCATCGGAGACATCCCGTAGCGGACCATGTACGCGAGCTCCTTGGCCTGGTTCTCGGTCCAGGCGTAGCCCCCCGCGTCGGTCCCATAAGCGATCTTGACCCCCTTCTTGACCGCCAGGCCGAACGCCTTGCGCTCGAGCTCGGCCATCTCCTTCCAGATCGGGGCCCGCCCCTCCGCGACGTAGACGCCGACGTAGATGGTCGGGCACCAGTAGGTCCCCTTCTTGACCATGAGGTCGATGGTCTCCTCGTCGAGGCCGTCGCCGTGCTCGATCGTGTCGGCCCCGGCCTTCAGCGCCGCGAGGATCCCGTCGCGGCCCATCGCGTGCGCGGCGACCTTGCGGTCGAGCCGGTGGGCCTCGTCGACCATCGCCTTCATCTCCTCGTCGGTGAAGTTCACCTTGCTCCGGAGCTTGCCGTCCTCCATGTAATACCGGCGGTCGCAGTAGAACTTGATCCAGTCGGCGCCGAACTTGACCTGCTCGCGGACCGCCTTGCGGATCTCGTCGGGCCCGTCGACGATCTGGACCCCCTCGGGCATCTTCAGCTCCCAGGAGTAGCCCAGGAGCGGATACATCCCGGTGGCGGAGAAGGCCCGGGTGGCGACGAACATCCGGGGGCCGGGGATCACGCCCTTGGCGATCGCCCGCTTGAGGTCGACGTCGGCGTACATCGCCCCCTCGGTCTCCAGGTCGCGGATCGCCGTGAACCCGTTCATCAGCGCGGTCCTGGCGGCCACGGTGGCGCGGATCGTCCGGTAGGGGATCGACTCCTTGAGGAGCTGCTCGTCGTAATCGGCCTGGGTGATGTCGGCCTGGAGCAGGACGTGGGTGTGGCAGTCGATCAGGCCGGGCAGGACGGTGGCGCGCGACAGGTCGATGGTCGCGGCGTCGCGGGGCGCGGCCTTGACGATCGCGTCGACCTCGCCGACGGCCTTGATCCGCCCATCCTCGACCAGGATCGCCCGGTCCTTGAGCACGACCCCGGCGCGGGGGTCGACGAGGCGGCCGGCCTTGATCACCGCGGCCTTCGCCGCCTTCGGGGCGACCTGCGCGGAGGCCGGCCCCCCCGGGGTCGACAGGGCGATCAGGCAGGCGGCGAGGATCGTTCGGCTCATGGCGGACCTCCGGTTGGGGGCGGAACCGGACCAAGCTAACCGAGCCTCCGCGCCGCAACAATGACCCGCCCGCCGAGGCACCCGTCGCCGCCTTTCCCTCGAAGCCGAGGGGGGACCGGGCGGGGAGGTAGGCCGATTTCTCTTCCCCCGCCCGACGCGACGGATTCGGTTCGTAACCGACATGCTCCTCCGGGCTGCGGATCAGTCCCCCCGGTCGCGGGCGAAGGCCAGGACCCCATTGGCGGGGATGACGATCGCCGCCGAGGCCGGCATCCCGTCGCGCGGCGGGCCGTCGGCGCGGATCGACCCGCCGTTGCCGAAGGGGGCGGGGTTGCCGTCGTTGTCGTAGACGTCGCCGTTGAAGACCTCCAGCCACGCGCCCCCGCCGGGGAATCCCAGCTCGTAGCCGAAGAAGGTCGCCTCGCCCAGGCCGACGACGACCACCACGTCGCGCCCCTCCCCCTCGATCCAGCGGTGATACCCGAGGACCCGGTTCCGGTCGTGGACGGCGAACGCGCGGAGGCTCCCCCGCCGGAGGGCAGGCTGGCGGCGTCGGAGGCGGACGAGGTCGGCCATGAACCGGAAGTGCCCGCGCCTGGCCGGGCTCGCGGCGGCCTCGTCCCAATCGAGGAGCGTCCCCGGGCGGAATCCCGGGGTGTCGTGCCAGCTCCGCGACTCGAGCGTCTCCTGCCCCATGAACATCATCGGGATGCCGGGCGCCGTCAGGATGATCCCGGCCGCCACCCGCGATCGGCTGCGGGCGTACCAGGATCGCGGGTCGCCCGGGTCGGCGAGGGTGGCGATCCGGATGCCGCCGTGGTCGCTGTAGACTTCGTCGTGGCTCTCGACGTACTGGACAGCCCTCCACGGCGCCGGGAAGCCGGGCGCGACGAGCTGAGCCGCGATGGCCGTCATGCTCACGGGCCGGTCCCGGCCCCGGGAGGCCGCCGAGATCGCGTCGCGGACGGTCCGCCGGAGGCCGTCGTGCCACTCGATGTCGAACCCCGCGCCCCCCTCGGACGCGGGCTTCACGACCGCGGGGTCGGGCCCCCAGTACTCGGCGACCTGCGGCGCACTCGCCCGGAGGAACCGGACGGTCCCCGTCATCGCCTGGCAGAAGGGCCAGCCCTCGCCGCTCATCTCGACGATGACCGTCACCTGGTCGTATCGGAACCCGTCGACGTGATACTCGTGGAGGAAGAATGCGGCGTTGTTGATGAGGAACTGGCGGACGTCCCGGTTCCAGAAGGCGAAGACCGGCCCGGTATGGTTCTGGTCGGTGAAGTAGAGGCCATTGTTCGGGTCGTTTCCCGCGGCCCGGTCGAAGAAGTAGAGGCTCTCGTCGCGGACGTCCGGGTCGTCCCGGATCGCGCCTCCGGCGTGGTTGTAGACGACGTCGAGGATCACCGCCAACCCGTACAGATGGCAGACGTCGACGAATGCCCGGAACTGGTCGGCGTGGCTCGACAACTGATCCGCCGCCAGCGGCGGCTTGCCCCGGGCGGCGAGGAGGTCGTTGACCCTCCACCGGTAGCCTTCGATCTCGCCATCGGGGACCGCGTAGTCCATCTCGGGCGAGTACAGGTCCGAGCCGTCGTAGCCCATGCTCCGGGGCGAGGGGAACTCGACGATCGGCAGGGGCTCGACGGCGTTGACCCCCAGCGCGACGAGGTGGTCGAGCTTCGAGAGGACGTCGAGGAACTTGGCCTCGCGGCCCGCGCGATCGGGGCCGTAGAAGGTGCCGACGTGGAGCTGGTAGACGACGAGGTCGCTGAAGTCGGGCGTCCGGTGGTCGGCGTCGTGCCAGGGGAAGCGGCCCGGGTCGCGGACGACGCAATTGGAGTGGGGATAGCCGGGGTCGGAGGTCAGCTCGCGGGCGTACGGGTCGCGCTTGTACCCCTCGCCCCCCTCGCCGACGACGAAGAACTTGTACTGCTGCCCGTCGACGACCCCCGGGGCGAAGCCCGCCCAGTGGCCTTCGCCGAGCTTCGTCAGTCGGTCCGCGTCCCGCTTCGCGTACGGCCCGAAGGCCCCGCTCCCGAGCACGAGATAGACATCCTTCGCGCGTGGGGCCCAGACGCGGAAGGTCGCCCCCCCTCCGATGAGGTTTGCGCCCATCGGGGTTTGTGTCGAGATATGGTTCTGTGTCAAATCCGGCGCAGGGGCTATACCGAAGGCTTCTCGCGAGGTCTCGATCTCGGCGGTCTGGGGGAGCGGCATCGCTGGCACCCGATCCTTTCGTGGCAGGACCCGTCACCGGCCCTCCTCCGCATCGCCGTCCCCGCCGGAGGGCCGGCCGGCGGGCGGAAGCGATACGGTAAGGTATGGATCACGGCCACGCACCTGGATTCCCGGGAGGTCTCCCTCCCGGAGGCCCATCACCGCTCACGGTGCCGTCCCTCCGGCGTCCGGGTACAGGGCATATCCCGAGACGGCCAGCGGGATCTTGTAGATCGACTTGCCGGCCGTGACGAACAGCGTCTTCCGCCCAGGCCCTCCGAAGGCCAGGTTGGTGATGAGGTCCTCGGCGATCGGGATCCGGCCCAGCAATTCGCCCCTCGGGCTGAGGACGTAGATGCCCGGGGGCACGTCGGCCGTCTCGCCGCCGTGGCGGGGGAACAGGATCCCGGCGGCCACCCAGAGGTTGCCCCGCCCATCGAGCCGCATCCCGTCGCCGCCCCGCCCCCGGCCGAAGTCGAAGACCGGGCGACGGCGGCCCGGCTTGCCGACGTCGTCGACGTCGAAGGCCCAGACCTTGCGATTGCCGCCGGCTCGCGCGTGGCTGTCGACGACGTAGAGCGTCCGCCCGTCCGGCGTGAGGGCGAGTCCGTTGGGCCGCTCGATCTCGGGCTGCGAGAGGACCCGGAAAACCGTGCCGTCCGGGTCGATCCGGTAGACGGCCTCGGCGTCCATCTCCAGGCCCGAGCGGTCGTCGCCGTAGAACGGGTCGGTGAACCAGATGCGTCCCTTCGCGTCCGCGATGACGTCGTTGGGGCTGTTGTACCGCTTGCCCTCGAAGCGATCGGTCAGGACCTCGACCGCTCCGGTGGTCAGATCGGTCCGGACGACACGCCTCCGGCCGCCTGGCCCCTGCTCGGCCCCTTCACAGGTGATCAGGCGGCCCCTCGCGTCGAAGGTATTCCCATTAGACCGGCCGCTGTCGGCGCGGAAGACCGAGACGGCTCCCCCCGGCGTCATCCGGTAGATCCGGCTGCCGAAGATGTCGCTGAAGAAGAGGTTTCCGTCGCCATCCAGGGCCGGCCCCTCGAGCAGGCAGGTCCGGGCGGCGACGGTCGTGGCGGCCTCGGGAGCGAGCAGGCCGGCCGGGGGCGGGGCCTTGGCCAGGTCGCCCGGGCCCTGGGCGGAAACGGCGGGCGGGAGCGCGACCAGCAGGGCCGCGAGCCGGACCGGGAACGACCACATCGGCATCGGGGAGCCTCCGGGGCGGGTGGGATGTCGGGCCAGGGACCGACCGGCCATTGTGCCCCTCAGAGGCCCCCGACTCCAGCGGGCGGGGCGGATCCCTTCGAACCGACCGCAGGCCCGAGAGGTTCGGAGGACGACGATGGCTCCTCCGGCCTGTTCCCTGGTCGGGCACAGGCATGACCGGCGAGATCCCGCGTATTCGCGTCCCTGATCGACTCTCTTCAACAAAACTCGCCGGAAGTCGACTTGACCGTCTTTGGGAGAAATCATAGGTTCCGGCCGCCTTCCGGTCGGTGGGGGTCGATCCGACGCCCCCGACGGCGGGCGTTCGACGGTCTCGCAAGGATGCGGGCCGGGGTCCGATCGGCCCGGCGATCGCGGGGGTGTCGCCCCCGGGATCGGGCCTCGCGGGGTATGTCCTCGCGAGGGCTGCGCCGGGGTCATGGAGGATGGCGATGCGGCGGACGATCCCAGCACGAGGCGCGACCCTCGCGGCCTTCCTCCTGTTCGCGGCGGTGGGCCTCGCCGCGGCGGGTGACGCCAAACGGAAGCGGGCACCCGAGCCGGCCCCTCCGAAGGTGGAGGAGACGGTCGGCTCGATCGCCGTCGTCATGTCGGGCGAGATCAAGGTCGAGGGCGTCGGCCTGGTCGTTGGCCTGGACGACACCAACTCCGACCCGCCCCCCTCGCCGCAGCGGACCCGGCTGCTCAACGACATGCGGAAGGCCTCGGTCGAGCACCCGGAGAAGTGGCTCGCCCGACCGAGCTGCGCGATGGTCCTCGTCCACGCCGTGATCCCGCACGGGATCGGCACCCGCGACCCGATCGACGTCGAGGTCGAGATCCCGCCCGCCAGCGGGACGACCAGCCTGGCCGGCGGCCGGCTCCTGAACGTCGAGCTGGCCCCGGTGATGTCGACCGCGCAGGGCCCCAAGGAGGGGAAGGTCCTCGCCGTCGCGGGCGGGCCGATCATGATCGGGGACAAGGACAACCCGTCGAAGAAGACGGTCGGGCGGGTCCTCGGGGGCGGTCGGGTCAAGAAGGACGTGCCTTATAACCTCGTCGTCAAGGACGATCGCCGCAGCGCCCGGACCGTCAAGCTCGTCGAGGACGTCATCAAGGAGCGGTTCCACCAGAGCGACGGCATCGACCAGAAGGGCATGGCCACCGCGACCATGAGCGACAACCAGCTCATCCTCCGGGTGCCCAAGGTTTATCATCACAACCAGTTCCGCTACTTCCAGGTCATCCAGAACATGGCGCTGGTCCGCAACCCGGACCTCACCGCCCGGCGGATGCAGGCCTGGCGCCAGGAACTGCTCGACCCGAAGACCGCGGGCAAGGCGGCCTTGAAGCTCGAAGGGCTCGGCCCGAACGCGTTGCCGACGCTGAAGGAGGGGCTCGCGTCGGCCGACCCGCAGGTGAAATTCTTCGCCGCCGAGGCGATGGCCTACCTCGGGAGCGTCGACGGAGTCGACGTCCTGGCCGAGACCGCCGCCAAGCGCCCCGACTTCCGGTCGTACGCCCTGAAGGCCCTCGCCGCGATGGACCAGTCGGCCGGCGTGATGCGGCTCCAGGCGCTCATGGGCCAGGCCGAGGTCGAGGTCCGCTACGGGGCCTTCGACGCCCTCCGGTCGTTCGACGAGACCGACGCCTTCCTCGGCCAGGTGAAGATCTTCGAGGACGAGCCGGCCGAGGACCCGAACGACGCCCTCGCCTTCCAGATCTCGACCGAGCCCCGTCGCCGTCGCCGGCCGCCCCGCGAGGAGCCGTTCAAGCTCTACGTCGTCGACTGCGAGGGGCCGCCGCTGGTCCACATCGCGCGGAACCTGCGGACCGAGGTCGTGATCTTCGGCAAGGGGCAGAAGCTCCTGCCCCCCGTGGTCCTCGGCGCCGGCGGTGCGGTCCTCCTGAACGCGGCCGAGGGGGACACCGAGGTCCAGATCAGCCGGATCACCCACGACAGCCTCGACGAGCCCGACAGCCGGGTCTCCTCGCCGATGGAGATCGAGAAGGTCATCCAGAACGCGGCCCGGGTCGGTGCGAGCTATCCCGACGTGGTCGCCATCCTGACCGGGGCCGCCGCCCAGAAGAACCTGCCCGGCCCGCTCATGGTCGACGCCATGCCGATGCCGAGCCAGTCGTACACCCAGGCCCAGCTCCTCGGCTCGACGGGCAAGAAAGACGACGCGGTGAAGAAGGCCGGCGCCGAGGGCGAGAAGCGGCCCGCGCTCCGCGATCGGCTCCGCGGCATCTTCCGACGCTGATCGACGGCCTCCCGACCGGCCGGCGGGGCCCTCCCGCCGGCCGCGAGTCGGACTCACCCCTCCCACCCCCCGCCGGCCCACGTCTCCGTTCCGCGCGAACCGCCAGGATAGGACGAACTCGTCCTGGCCCATCCTCAAGAAACGCGCGGCGAATCACGAAAAATAGACTTGACGGTCAGGCTCGCTCGGGTGGGGAGTTGTCCAGCAACGCTCCGCCGGGCACCAGGCCGGTCAACCCGCCGGAGACGGCGGGGTGGTCCCCAGCCTCAAGGCCGTGCCGCGGGCGTTGGCCCCGCGCGTCCGGCCGGAACCCTCGTCGATGGCCCCTTTCTTCACGGGGGGGGGCGGTCGGACAATGGGGCTGGTGGCGGCGGCGTCGGGCTGTTCTGCGGCGGCTTCCCGGGGGCGGTTTCGCGCGACCGGTCGTTCATCCGACCGACCGGTCGATCGTCGCCGTCCCCGGGTCGTGCCTCGACGCCGCGCCGACTTGGGTCAACCCGGAGGGGTGAGGAAACCTCCGAGGCCTCGCACCAATCCATGGAGTGGAGTCCTCGAATATGAAAAAAGTCTTTACCACCGGACAGGTCGCGAAGATCTGCAAGGTCGCGCCCCGGACGGTCAGCAAGTGGTTCGACTCGGGCCGCTTGCGCGGATATCGGATCCCCGGCTCCCAGGACCGCCGGATCCCGAGGGAGCATCTGCTCCGGTTCCTCAAAGAACACGGGATGCCCCTGGGCGACCTCGAGGCCGAGGTCTACCATAAGGTCCTCGTCGTCGGTGCCGAGTCGACCCTCCTGGCGAGCCTGCGCGAGCAGCTCCGCGAGGGGGACGACTTCCGGATCGAGACGGCGGCCTCGGGCTTCGAAGCCGGGATCCGCGCGGAGAGCTTCCACCCGGATTGCATCGTGATCGACCTGGCCGTCGGCCGGATCGAGGCGGGGCAGATCGCGCAGAACCTCCGCAAGAGCCAGGACCACCTCAGCACGATCCTCGTCGCCCTCACGAGCGAAGAGCCGGGCGAGGAGCTCTACAACCTCGGGTTCAACGACGCCTTCAAGAAGCCGTTCGACGGGGTCCTCCTCGCCGAGCGGCTCCGCCGCCTGATCTCGCAGAAGAAGGCCGACGAGCCCTGATCCGTCCCCGTCGGACCCCTACCAGCCGAGCCGGCACCGGCCGGACCGGGCCCGGAAGTCGCCATCCCCGTGGCGGCCTCCGGGCCCGCCCCTTTGATCTCGGACCCGGTCTCGGCTCGCGTCAACCCCCGGCCGAGGCCATAATGGACGCCCGGCCTTCGCCATCCCTGTTTGCCGACGCGAGCGAGCCTCCCCCGGCCCACCCATGACGCCAGCCGACCGGCCGCCCTCCTCCTGGACCTCTCGCCGGATCGCCCGGGCCCTCGGCGGCTTCGCCGGCCTGGCCGTGGTCCTCACCCTCGCCGACCCGGGGATCACCGTCGACGAGCCGCTCGACGTCCGGCCCGGCCGCGCCTACCTCGCCGCGCTGCGCGCCGAGGGGCTCGGCTCGTTCACCCGGGACGCCGTGACGCGATCCTACGGCGACAACAAGGAACACCCCCCGCTGGGCCGCTGGCTGCTGGGGATCGCCTCGACCCTCGGCGAACCCTTCGAGGTGATGCTCACGGGAGGCCCCGACCCGCTGGGGCTCTACGTCGTCTCGGGACGGCTCGCCCCGGCGCTGACCTTCGCCCTGCTCGTGGCCCTGGTCGCGTCCGAGGCCGGCGCTCGCTACGGACGGCCCGCGGCCTGGGCCGCCGGCTTCGCCCTGATCGCGATGCCGAGGGTCTTCGCGCACGCCCACCTCGGGGCGCTCGACCTGTTCATCGCCGCCTTCTGGTGCCTTGCGCTGTTTCGGGCCGAGCATGCCCTCGGGTCGCCCCGACCGGTCCGGGGGATGGCGTTCGCCGGGCTCTTTTGGGGCCTGGCGCTGCTGGTGAAGATCCACGCCTGGCTGCTGCCGCCGATCGTCCTGGCCCGGGCCCTGACCCGGGTCGCGCCGGCGAAGGCCATCGCCGGGGTCGCGACCTGGACCGCGGCGGGGTTGGCCGTCTTCCTGGCGGGGTGGCCCTGGCTCTGGTTCGACACCGTCGCGCGGCTCCGGGCCTATCTCGGCACGGGCGTCGAGCGGGTCTCGATCTCCGTCCTCTACCTCGGCCAGGTCTATCGCGACCGCGACGTCCCCTGGCACTTCCCCTGGCTCCATTTCGCCGCCACGGTCCCGGTCGGTCTGCAAGCCCTCGGGCTCGTCGGGCTGGCGGTCGCGGCCCGGGCCCGGGACGGATTCGGGCTGACGATGGCCGCGACGATCGCCGCCATCCTCGCTTTCTTCAGCACGAACATGCCGGTTTACGATGGCGAGCGGCTCTATCTCCTGGTGTTCCCGCTCTGGGCCATCCTCGTCGGCCGGGGCTTCGCCCGGATCTGGGATCGGCTTGATGGCCAGCGGGTCGGGAGGGCTGCGCTGGCGATCTCTCTCGGGGCCCAGGGGTACGGGGTGGTCGCGATCCACCCGTTCGGCCTGAGCTATTACAACCTGCTCGTCGGCGGCCTGCCGGGTGCCGAGCGGCTCGGGCTCGAGCTGGCGTACTGGAGCGAGTCCGTCGACCGGACCCTGCTCGACCGGCTCGGCCGCGAGGCCGCCCCGGGCGAGACCGCCGCCCTCGCGCCCACGCTCGCACCGGGGCAGGGACAGGCGGCCTCAGGCCGGCTCGCGCGGCGACGGCTCGCGCTGGCGGACGAGTCGGAGGCCGAGGCCGCCGACTGGCTCGTCGTCTATCGCCGGACCGCCTACTGGAAGGGGCCGATCCGTCGCCTGATCGAGGACGGCGACGTCGTCCTGGATCGTCGTCGCCAGGGGGTCTGGCTCTCGGCGATCGTCCGCAGGTCAAAAGTCGGGACTCCCCCTGGTCATCGTGCGGGCAGATTGTAAAATACGTTCAGAACGAATTGAAAGTAGGTCCAGACTATGCCCGAGCTGTCGCATTTCGACGATCAGGGCGCGAGCCGGATGGTCGACGTCTCCGGCAAGGGGGAGACGCTCCGGGTGGCGCGGGCGAGCGGCCTGGTCCGGATGCGCGAGGAGACCCTCGCCCTGATCCGGGACCGGGGCCTGGCCAAGGGGGACGTCCTGGAGGTGGCCAGGCTGGCGGGGATCATGGGGGCGAAGCGGACGGGCGACCTGATCCCGCTCTGCCACCCGATCGGGCTCGATGCGGTCGAGGTCGACGTCCGCCCGGTCGGGCCGGGGACGCTCCGGATCGAGGCGACCGTGAAGGTCCTGGGCCGGACCGGGGTGGAGATGGAGGCGATGACGGCGGTGAGCGTGGCGGCCCTGACCGTCTACGACATGTGCAAGGCGGTCGACCGCGCGATTGAGATCGGCGCGGTCCGCCTGGAGGAGAAGTCGGGGGGTCGCGGCGGCCTCTACCTGCGGCCCGACGACCCGCCGCCCGGCTGACGGCCGGGTCCCCTGGTCCGATCGCTCGGTAGTCACGAGGGAGTGGTGCGATGGCCTCGCCTCCGATGTTGTTGTCCGCCGAGGACGTCGGCCGCAGGCTCGCGGCCGTGTACGCCTCGATCGCCCCCCACCTGGCGGAGGCGGAGCGGATCTTCGCGGCCGAGCTCGAGAGCCGATTCCCGTTCGTGCAAGACCTGGTCGACCACGCCGCCGACTTCCGCGGCAAGCGGCTCCGCCCGGCGCTCGTCCTGCTGACGGCCCAGGCCTGCGGCGGCGTCCGCCCGGCGCACCCGGTCCTGGCGGCCGTCGTCGAGATGATCCACACGGCGACGCTCGTCCACGACGACATCCTCGACGAGGCGGTGATCCGCCGCCACGCGGCGACGATCAACGCCGAGTGGGGCAACGAGACGGCCGTCCTGATGGGCGACTATCTGTTCACGCACTCCTTCCACCTCGCCGCCTCGCTCGATTCGACGCTGGCCTGCCGCTGGATCGGCCGGGCGACGAACCTCGTCTGCGAGGGGGAGATGCAGCAGGTCCACAACCGGGGCAACGTCGACCTCGACGAGTCGGCCTATTACGAGATCATCCGGGGCAAGACCGCCGAGCTGACCGCCGTCTCGTGCCGGCTCGGGGCCAGCTACGCGTCGGCCGACCCCGCGACCGTCGAGGCCATGGATGAATATGGCCGGGATCTGGGGGTCGCCTTCCAGATCGCCGACGACGTGCTGGACATCTGGGGCGACGAGCGCGCGACCGGCAAGAGCCTCGGGACCGACCTCGAGAAGCAGAAGCTCACCCTCCCCCTGATCCGGCTGCTGAAGACCGCCCCGCCGGGCCTCGCCGCCCGGATCCGGCGGATCGTCGCCGAGCCGACCCGCGAATCGCGGCGCGAGCTGAGGCCCTATCTGGAAACTTCCGGGGCCCTCGATTATTCTTGGGAGCAGGCCAAGTCCTACGCGGCCCGCGCCACCGAGGCGCTCGAACTCCTGCCCGAAACCGCGGCCAAAGGATTGCTCCGCAACCTCAGCCAGTATGTCGTCCGTCGCTCCGCCTGAGGCGACCGCCCGGATCTCCTCTCGCGTCCTTCCGATCGCCTGAGCGGTCACCCCTGCATCCGTCCACAGCCGCGAGACAGGCTTGCATCCCTGTGATGCGTCGCTTGCCGTCCCGTCGCGCGCTCCTCTCCCGTATCTGGGAGAACTTTCGCGCCACCACGCCGCCCTTCATCCTGAGTACGACATTTGTCGCCAGGATTCGGGATGCCGAATCCGGCGACCCGTCACAATTCGCTCCATTTTTCGTTGGTGATCGGGGAGATCGTTTGCGATAGTAGGAGAATGGGGACCGGGATCGACGCCGAGGGGAAGGGCCATGAAGCTCGACGAGAAACTGCAGAAACAGATGCTCCTGAACGGGCTAAACGGGCAGAAACTTGCTCGTTTATCCTTGGTAAGCGACTCCGAAATCTCGCGGATCCTGGCGGGCCGGTCCCTCCCCGGGCTGGAGAACGCCTTCCGGCTGGCCAAGGCCGTCGGCGTCTCGCTCGACTATCTGGCCGACGACACCCTGGACGCCGACCCCGCCAAGTCGAGCGACGTCGCGTCGGACCTCGAGCGGAGCATCCTGAGGATGGCCCGCGACCTCGGGCCGCGCGAGGCGGCGCAGCTCCTGGAGATCGCCCGGTTCATCGGCTATGAGATGGCGATGCGGCGGCTGCTCGACGCCAAGCCGACGATCGAGATCGCCGACCCCGCTCGCACATCCCCGCCCCTCGTCGCGGCCTCCCGCGCGACGTCGGCCTGAATAGGCAAATCGAAGGGAAGAGGGGAAATAACGTCGGCCGCCACGACGACGATGGCCGGGCCGACGACCCGGGCCGGTCGCCCCGGTCAGAACTGCTTGCGCTGGCGGCTCGACGGAATCCGGAGGGCCTTGCGGTACTTCGTGACGGTCCGCCGGGCGACGGGGAAGCCGCCCTTGCCCAGCTCGTCGACGATCTCCTCGTCGGAGAGCGGGTTCTGCTTGTCTTCCTTGCCGATGATCTCGTGCAGCTTCTGCTTGATCGTGTCCCACGCGACCTCTTCGCCGTCGGTCGTGGTCGTCCCGCCGCCGAAGAACCGCTTGAGGGGGAAGATCCCGCGCGGGGTCTGGACCCACTTGTCGTCGACGGCGCGGCTGACGGTGGTGACGTGAACGTGGACCCGGTCGGCGATCTGCTGCATCTTCAAGGGCTCGATCGACTCGGGGCCCTTGTCCAGGAAGTCCTTCTGGTGCTCGATGATCGCCTTGGCGACCTTCAGGAGGGTGTTCCGCCGCTGCTCGATCGACTCGATCAGCCACCGGGCCGACTGGATCTTCTTCTGGATGAACTCGCGGGTGACCGGGTCGGCCTGCTTGTCCTTGAGCATCCGTTGATACTGCCGCGAGATGGCGAGCTGCGGCGTGTGGTCGTCGGCGAGGCGGACGTCGTAGACGCCCTGCTCGGTCGGCTCGACGATCAGGTCGGGCAGGACGTACTGGGTGCTCGTCCCGGCGAACCGGGCGCCCGGCCTCGGGTTGAGGTGGCTCAGCCCCTCGATCGCCTCCTTGATGACGTCGATCGAGAAGCCCGTCTTCTTCTCGATCGCGGGGAGGCGATTCTGGCCGATGTCGTCGAGGTGGTTCGTGATCAGCGTCAGGAGGACGTCGCGGAGCGGCATGTCGGGCGTGAGCTGGAGCAGGAGGCATTCTTTCAAGGTCCGCGCCCCGACGCCGGGCGGGTCGAGCCGCTGGACGAGGCCGAGGGCCTCCTCGGCCCCGTCGATCGTGACGTCCCCGGCGTAGTCGCGGACGAGGTCGTGCAGCGTCGCCTTCAGGAAGCCGTTGTCGTCGAGGTTGTAGACGATGTACTCGGCGAACTGGCGGATCTCGGGGGAGCAGTCGAGGAAGCCGATCTGGTGGGCGAGGTCGTCGTGGAGCGACTCGGGGCGGGAGGCCATGTTCTGCATGGCGTCGTGCTTGCGGTCGGCCTCCTCGCTCAGGGCCGCGCGGCTGGGCCGGTGCCCTTCGCCGAAGCTATCCCAGTCGTCGCCCTCGTCCATCTCGGGCGGGGCTGGCTCCTCGGCGGGGGCGGCGGGGACCTCGGCCTCGGGCTCGGCGGTCGTCGACTCGCGGAGGTCGACCAGGATCGGGTTCTCGATCAGCTCCTGGTCGATCCTCTCCTGCAGGGCCATCAGCGGGAGCTGGAGGATCTCCATCGACTGGATCATCCGGGGCGCCATGCGGAGCTTCATGTCGGTCCGCATCTGCTGCGATGTGTCGAGGCGCATGGTCCAGGTTCCGCCGCGAATGAGGAGATGAGGTCGAGGGCTCTCGCGTGGCAGGGACCGGCTCGTCGTCGCCTCCGGCCGCCCGAGGGAACGGATTTCGACCCAGCCCGTGCAAAAAGGATACCACGAACCCGATCGGGCCCGTAGGGGATGTCTCCGGGATCGCTCAGAATCGTTGTCGGCCGCTCAGGGCGTCGGCGAGCATCTCCTTGTTGGCGAATTCGAGGACGCTGCCCGAGGCGAGGCCGCGGGCCAGTCGGGTGATCGGCACCCCCGTCTCCTCCAGGCGGCCGGCGACGAGCAGGGCCGTCCCGTCGCCCTCGAGGGTCGGGTTGGTGGCCATGATCACCTCGCGGACCGCGCCGGAGCGGACCCGGGCCTCGAGCGCGTCGATGGTCAGGCCGTCGGGCCCGACCCCCTGGAGCGGGGCGAGCCGGCCCAGGAGGACGTGGTAGACGCCCCGATAGGTCCCGGCGCGTTCGAGGGCCATCAGGTCGCGCGACTGCTCGACGACGCAGACGAGGCCGGGGTCGCGGCCCGGGTCGCGGCAGACGACGCAGAGCTCCTCGGTCGACTCGGCGAGGTGGAAGCAGGCCCGGCAGTGGTGGACCCGCTCCTTGATCTCGCGGAGCGCATCGGCCAGCGCCAGCGCCTCCTCGGGGGGGCTCTTGAGGATGTGGTGCGCCAGCCGCTCGGCGCTCTTGGCGCCGATGCCGGGGAGGCGTCCGAAGGCGTCGACCAGCCGGTCGAGCGCCTCGAGTCGGCCCGGGGCCATGCCTCAGGACCCCCCGCCCGCCGGGCCGCCGAAGCCGAACCCGGAGAGGCCGGGGATCGGCAGGCCGCCGGCGATGCTCGACATCGACCGCGCCGCCGCCTCGCGCGCCCTGCCCAGCGCCTGGTTCACGGCGGCCGTCACCAGGTCCTCGAGCAGCTCGACGTCGGTCTCCGCCAGGAGCTTGGGGTCGATCCGGACCGAGATCAGCTCCATCCGGCCGTTGGCCTTGGCGACGACCTCGCCCCCCCCGGACGACCCCTCGGCGACGAGCTGGCCGAGCGACTCGGCCGCCTTCTCGACGTTCTCCTTGATCTTCCCCGCGTTCCGCATCAGGTCGGCGAGCTGGCTGAGGTTGTTGAACACGACGGACTCCCTCCACGTTCGATCCGCGCCGCCGGGATTCAGGAACCCGACCCGTCGTCGACCTCGACCCGGACCGCGCGGGCCTCGAACAGCTCGACGACCTTCTTGACGATCGGGTCGTCCTTCAGCGTCTCGTCGCGGGAGAAGGCCGAGCCCGGCCCCGCGGGCGTCGGGGGCTCCTCCCGCGGGCGATCGAAGCGGATCGACACCGGCCGTCCCAGCCACTGCGCCAGCTTCGCCTCGATCCGGGCCCGGACGTCGGGGGCGTCGCAGGCGTCGGCCGCCCAATTGTAGGCCCCGTCGATCGCGACGGCCAACGCATTCGGCCCGACGATCGCCGTCGGGGGCAGCCGGGCGAGCTTGGACGCGAAGTCGGCGTCGAGCCCGGCGGACCAGCGCGGCCAGGCGGCCCGGATCGCCTCGATGTCCCAGGCGGGCACCGCGTCGGGCTCGGCGATCGCCGGGGGCCGGGGCGGCTCGGGGCGGGCGGGCTCAGCGGCGACCGGCTTTTTTTTTTCGACGGGAGTCGGGGCCGGGGCGCCGTCGGCCTCGATCGAGGAGAGCCGGGCGATCACCTCGGCGAGGTCGGTCATCGCCTCCAGGCGGGCGACCCGGACGAGGGCGAGCTCGACGACGAGCCGGCCGTGGGGGCTGCCCCGGAGCCGTCCCCGGGCCTCGGCCAGGACCTGCTGGGTGGCGAGGATCGTGTCGAGGGGCCAGCGGGCGACGACGGCCTCGATCCTCGGCCGTTGCCGGGGGGTCGCCGCCAGGAGGCCGACCGGGGCGCCGGCGGCGAGCACCATCGCGTCGCGGAGGAAGTCCAGGGCCCCCGCCAGCAGCTCGGCCGGCTGGACCCCCGAGGCGACCGCGCCGTCGACCAGCGCCAGGACCCGGGCCGGGTCGCGGTCGGCGAGGGCGTCGAGCAGGTCGAGCGTCCGGTCGTCGCTGGCGATCCCGAGCTGGTGGTGGACGTGGTCGGCGGTGAGCCGGTCGCCGCCGAAGGACAGGAGCTGCTCCAGGAGCGACTGGGCGTCGCGCATCGACCCGCTCGCCCGACGGGCGATGGCGCGGAGGGCGTCGACGTCGGCCTGGACTCCCTCGCGGGTGCAGACGTCGGCCAGGGTCGCGGCGATCTGGTCGGGGCTGATCCCGGCGAAGTCGTACCGCTGGCACCGCGACAGGACGGTGATCGGGATCTTGTTCGGCTCGGTCGTGGCGAAGAAGAACTTCAGGTGCGACGGCGGCTCCTCCAGCGTCTTGAGCAGGGCGTTGAACGCCCCGGTCGAGAGCATGTGGACCTCGTCGATGTAGTAGATCTTGAACCGGGCCCGGCTCGGCCTCAGGCCGGCGTTCTGCCGCAGCTCGCGGACGGACTCGACGCCGTTGTTGCTCGCCCCGTCGATCTCGATCACGTCGACGTCCTGGCCGGCGGCGATCGCCTGGCAGATGTCGCAGGCGAGGCAGGGCTCCTCCGTCGGCCCGTGCACGCAGTTCAGGCACTTGGCGAAGATCCGGGCGATTGACGTCTTGCCGACCCCCCGCGTGCCGCTGAACAGGTAGGCGTGCGTGACCCGGTTGAGGCGGATCGCGTTGCGGAGAGCCTGGACGACGTGGTCCTGGCCGACCACGTCCTCGAACCGCTGGGGGCGGTAGCGTCGGGCGACGACGGTGTATCCGTCCGGTCCGGGGGGCGTCGTGGGGGCGGGGCTCCCTGGACTCCGGGACACGGGCGCGCTCCGTCGGGCCGCGGGGGGGATCGGGCCGATCATCCGCGGGCGTCGGGCATCCCGGGACGAGGCCGACCGATCGCGGGGGCCGGGGAGAGCCGGGGAGGTTCTCCCGGGCACATGGAGGCGATGCTTATGGCTGCTGCGTTCCCGCCCTGACCAGGTTCGCAAGCCACCATTGCCCGGGTCCCCCCCGGCTCACCGCGGACCCCGCCGGGATCGGGTAGAATGGTATTCTCGGGGATTGCCGCCCGCCCCGCAAGGCCAAGATCGTCGGCCCCGCCGCCGTCACTGACCTTGCGGATGCCCCGGGCCTTGACGACGATAGGGGACTCCGCGACGACCCGGCCCCCGGCCCGGGCCCGTCGCCACCCCGCCACCCGAACGCGAGGGGCGACCCATGGCCCGACGACTCATCGCCCGCCCCTCACCCCCCTGGGCTGGGGACCTCCCGGTCTTCCAGCGGATCCTGGGCAACGGCCTGAAGGCGCTGGTCCTGCCGAGGAAACACGCCCCGGTGGTCGTCTGCGACCTGTACTACCCGGTCGGGTCGTTCGACGAGCCCGACGGCCGGACCGGCCTGGCGCACTACCTCGAGCACATGCTCTTCAAGGGGACGAGGCGGCTGCCGAAGGGGCAGATCGACCGGATCGCCTTCGCCGCCGCCGGCCAGACCAACGCCGAGACCGGCGAGGACTCGACCCACTACTGGTTCGCCCTGCCCGCCGACCGCTGGGAGCTGGCGCTGGAGGTCGAGGCCGACCGGATGACCGGCGCGACGCTCGACCCGGCCGAGGTCGAGGCCGAGCGGGGCGTGATCTTGGAGGAGCGGGCCCGCGACCTGGAGTCGCCGTTCAGCCGGCTCGACCAGGCCCACCTGACCGCCGCCTACGTCCGCCACCCGTACCGGAACCCGATCATCGGCTGGCCCGACGACCTCGCGCGGATCGGCCTGGACGACCTGTCGGCCTTCTATCGCGAGCACTACCGCCCCGACGGCGCGGTGCTGGTCGTCGTCGGCAACGTCGACCCCGACCGGGCGCTCGACCGGATCGAGTCGTGCTACTCCGGGATCGTCCCGGGGGGCCGGCCGAGGGCCGAGCGGACGGTCGACGAGCCGAGGCAGGCGGGCCGTCGCGGGTTCGAGCTGATCGAGCCCGAGTCGGTCGCCCGCGGCCTCTTCGGCTGGCATACCGTGCCGATGGGGCACCCCGACGCCCCGGCCCTCGACGTCCTGTCGGACCTCCTGACCTGCGGCCGGCGCTCGCGGCTCTGGGACCGCCTGGTCGAGCGCGGGCGGCTGGCGACCTGGGTGGATGCCTCGGAGGAGGGGGCGCGACGGGCCGGTCAGTTCCTGATCCAGGTGGAGGCGTCCCCCGGGGCCGACCCGAAGGCGATCGAGGCCGACATCCACGCCACGATCGGCCGGCTGGCCGAGGCCGGGCCGACGCCCGAGGAGCTGGCCCGGTCGCGGAACCGGCTGGAGGCGGCCTGGCGATGGGAGCAGGGGGAGGTCGGGGGGCTCGCCGCCGGGCTCGGCGACGTCGCGCTCTGGGGCGAGTGGACCGACTGGCAGGCGATGCACCGGGCGGCGATCGCCGTCGGGCCCGACGACGTCCGCCGGGTGGCGTCGGCGTATCTCGGCGAGGGGGGCCTGACCGTCGGCTGGTCGCTCCCGCGCCCCGGCCGGCCGGTGACGGTCCTGCTGCCCGACGAGGCCCGCCCCCGCGAGCCGAGGCCCTCGTCCGCCCCGAGCGTCGACCGGCCGCTCGCGATCGACGTGCCCGGCGGGACCACGACCCTGGCCTCGTTCCACCCCCGCCGCTCGGCCCTCGCCAACGGCCTGAGGGTCCTGACCGAGCGCCGCGAGGGGGAGGGGGTGGTCGCACTCGAGCTGTTCGTCGACGCCGGCCAGCTCCGCGAGGCGAAGCCGGGGCTCGCCTACCTGACGGGCCGGCTCCTGGAGGAGGGGACCGAGACCCGCTCGGCCGACGACCTGGCCGCGGCGATCGAGGATGTCGGCGGGTCGCTCGACGTCGGCTCGACCGGGGCCTCGCTCCGGGTCCGCGCCGAGGACCTGGAGGCGGCGATCGACTGGCTCGCGGACCTGACGATCCGCCCGAGCTTCCCCGAGGACTCCGTCGCCTGGCTGAGGCGGAAGCTCGCCGCCGAGTACCAGTCGGACCGGGACGACCCGGCGTTCCAGGCCGAGGCCCTGTTCCGCGGCCTCGTCTACGGCGAGCACCCGCTGGCCCGCGACCCGCGCGGGGCGTCGCGGGACCTCGGCCGGCTGAGCCGCGAGGACGTCGCGGACCACCACCGGGGCTATTACGTCCCGGGCAACGCCTTCCTCGTGGCCGTCGGCGACTTCGACCCGAGGGCCCTGGCCCGGCTGGTCAAGGCCCGGTTCGGCGGGTGGGAGGGCAAGGGAGCGACCCCGCCCCGGCTGCCCGAGCTCGCCCGGACGGCTCGCCCGAAGGTCCGGCGGGTTACGAGGCCGGGGGAGCAGGTCCACCTCCTGATGGGGCACCTCGGAGTCGCCCGCCGCGACCGCGACTTCGACGCGCTGGCGGTCCTCGACCACATCCTCGGCACCGGCCCCGGGTTCACCGACCGCCTGAGCCGGGTGATCCGCGACGAGCTCGGCCTGGCCTACTCGGTCGGCGGCGGGATGACGGACTCGGCCGACCTCCTGCCGGGCCTGTTCCGCGTCTACGTCGGGACCGGCCCCGACGAGGCCGACCGGGCCGCGGCGGCGGTCCAGGAGCAGGTCCGCGCGATGCACGCCGGCGAGTTCTCGGACGAGGAGGTCGAGAACGCCCGCCGATACCTGGCGGGCTCGTGGGTCTTCGACTTCCAGACCGTCGAGCAGCGGGCGGGCCGGCTCCTGGAGCTGGAGCGCTGGGGCTTGCCGCTGGAGGAGCCGCTGACCTGGCCGGCCCGGTTCGCGGCGATCACCCCGCGCGAGGTCCGCCGCGCGGCCCGGACGCATCTCGACCCGTCCGCGCTGGTCCGGGTCGAGTACGGGCCGATCCGCCGCGGCCGTCGCGGGGCCGACGCGGAGTGTGCCTGAGCGGGCGGGCGGGGCGGCCTCCGCCGCCCTTGACACGGGCCGCGCCCATGTCCTAGGATGCGCCGGCGACCACTCTAAGCCCCGCGAAGGGCACGATCTCGGGAGCGGACGGCGGTCCGTAGCCCGATCCCCGGAGTCGAGCCGATGCGGATTGCCCTGGACGCGATGGGCGGCGATCACGCCCCCGGCCCGATCGTGGCCGGTGCCGTCGAGGCCGTCCGCGACCGCGACGACCTGACCGTCCTGCTCGTCGGCGACCGGGCGCGGGTCGAGCCCGAGCTGGCCAAGTTCCCCGACGCCCACCTCGACCGCCTGCCGATCGTGCACGCGAGCGAGGCGATCGGCATGGAGGAGAAGCCGGTCGAGGCGCTCCGCCGCAAGAAGGACAACTCGATCTCGAAGGCGTGGGGCCTGCTGGCCTCGGGCGAGGCCAACGCCGTAGTCTCGGCCGGCCACACCGGGGCGATGGTAGCGTCGGCCTTCCTCAACGCCAAGATGTTCCTCCCCGGCGTCCGTCGCCCCGGGATCGCCGCGATCTTCCCCTCGCACCGGGGGCCGGTGGCGATCATCGACGTGGGGGCGAACCTCAACGCCAAGCCCGAGGACCTCTACCAGTACGGGATCATGGGGTCGATCTACGCCGAGCACGTCCTCGGCGTGGCCGAGCCCAAGATCGGCCTGCTCAACGTCGGCTCGGAGGAGGACAAGGGGACCGAGCTGACCAAGGCCACCCGCGAGCTCTTCGTCAACGGCCCGCTGGCCCCCCGGTTCCTCGGCAACGTCGAGGGGCGCGACATCTACGAGGGGAACGCGCGGGTGGTCGTCTGCGAGGGGTTCGTCGGCAACGTGCTCCTGAAGGCGGGTGAGGGGGCCGTCGAGTTCCTCTTCTCGGTCCTCAAGCAGGAGATGGCCCGGCTCCTACCGAGCCTCCCCCCCGAGGCCGGGCTCGGGATCGGCGCCGGGCTGAAGGATATCAAGGCGCGGTTCGAGTACCAGGAGTTCGGCGGCGGCCCGCTGCTCGGCATCCGGGGCGCCTGCATCATCTGCCACGGGTCGTCGCGCGAGCGGGCGATCAAGAGCGCCCTCCGCGTGGCCGGGACGATGGCCGAGGAGCGGGTCACCGCGCAGTTCGTCGCCAAGCTCTCCGAGTCGCCCGGCGCCTGAGGGATGGGCGGCCGGTCGGTCGTCGCGCCGCCCGATCGACCGATCGAATCGAAGGATGTCCGATGCCGAAGGTCGCGTTCCTGTTCCCCGGCCAGGGTGCCCAGTTCGTCGGGATGGGCCGGGGCCTCTACGACGAGCTGCCCGCCGCCCGCGCCCTCTTCGACCGCGCCGGGGAGCTGCTCGGCCTCGACCTCAAGGCGATCTGCTTCGACGGCCCGGCCGAGGCGCTGGAGGCGACCGACGTCAGCCAGCCGGCGATCTACGTCGCGAGCCTCGCGGCGCTCGAATCCCTCAAGGCGAGCGACCCGGGGCTGGTCGACGGGGTCGCCGGGGCGGCCGGGCTGAGCCTGGGCGAGTACACGGCTTTGACCTTCGCCGGCTCGCTCGACTTCGAGACCGGGCTGAAGGTCGTCCGCCGCCGGGGCGAGGCGATGCAGGCGTCGGCCGTCGCCACGCCGAGCGGGATGGCCGGCGTCCTCGGGCTCGACGAGGCCGCCGTCGACGAGCTCTGCGCCCGGGTCGCCTCCGCCGGCCGGCTCTGGAAGGCGAACCTGCTCGGGCCGGGCAACATCGTCGTCTCGGGCGAGACCTCGGCGCTGGCGGCGGTCGAGGCGGTCGCGACCGAGCTGGGGGCGTCGCGGGTCATCCCCCTGGCGGTGGCCGGGGCCTTCCACTCGCCGATCATGCGGCCCGGGGCCGAGAGCCTCGACGAGGTCCTGGCGACGACCGTCTTCGGCGTCCCGAGGATCCCCGTCTATTCCAACGTCGACGCCGCGCCCCACGCCGACCCGGCCGGGATCCGGCCCCGGCTGGTCGAGCAGGTCGTCGGCAGCGTCCGCTGGGAGGAGACGATCCGCCGGATGCTCGCCGACGGCTTCGACACCTTCTACGAGGTCGGCCCCGGCCGCGTCCTGACCGGCCTGCTCAAGCGGATCGACCGCAAGACCCCGTGCACGAGCGTCCCGGCCCGCTGATCCGACCCGATCCGACCGAACGGCGGCGGGCCCCCCGTGATCCCGAGGAAAGAGAGCGCGACCCATGGCCGACCCCGCGACCCCACCGACCGGCATCCGCGTTGACCTCTCCGGCCAGGTCGCGCTCGTGACCGGGGCCTCGCGCGGGATCGGCCGCGCCATCGCGGTGCAGCTCGCCCGGTCGGGGGCGAGCGTGGCCGGCGTCGCCCGGACCCGGGAGGGCCTCGACGCCACCCTCGCCGCGATCCGCGAGGCGGGGGGGACCGCCCAGGCGTTCGCCGCCGACGTCGCCGTCCCCGCCGACGTCGCCCGGGTCGTCGAGGAGGTCGAAGGGGCCTTCGGGGGCAAGATCCAGGTCCTGGTCAACAACGCCGGGATCACCAAGGACGGCCTCTTCCTCCGGATGGAGGACGACGCCTGGGACGCCGTCGTCGACACCAACCTCAAGGGGACCTTCCTCTTCTGTCGGGCCGTCGCCGCCCTGATGATCCGCCAGCGGTACGGCCGGATCGTCAACATCGCGAGCGTCTCGGGGCTGGTCGGCAACCCCGGCCAGGCGAACTACTCGGCGAGCAAGGCCGGCGTGATCGGCTTCACCCGGACGATCGCGCGCGAGCTGGCCTCGCGGAACGTCACGGTCAACGCCGTCGCCCCCGGCTTCATCACCACCGACATGACCGACGTCCTGCCCGACAAGATCAAGGCCGAGGTCAAGGAGAAGATCCCGGTCCGTCGCCTGGGCAACCCCGAGGACATCGCCGACCTCGTGACGTATCTCGCCAGCCCGACCGCCAGCTTCCTGACCGGCCAGGTGATCGCCGTCGACGGCGGGATGACCTGCTGATCGCCGCCGCGGACGGCCCGGCGAGGACGGGCAATCCCCGGGGGAGTTTGCGGACAATCGGCCTCGGTCCTTATGGACAAGGCGGGGGCGGACTGCTACCTTGTGGAGCTTCACGAAGGCCCGGTTGCACTTCGGTTCATGCGCGGGGACGATCCGTCCGACGATAGCAGAGTGCGTCGTCCCGCCCGTCGCATCGGCCTCGGGGCGTCGGGGTATCCTGCCCGCCTACCAGTCGTCGCGGCCTTCGTCAGGATCGAAGGCCGCGTGAGGAGGATCGCCCGTGTCCGTGGAAGAACGCGTGATCGAGATCGTCAGCGAGCAGATGGGTGTGGCCAAGGACCAGGTGACGCGCGAGACCTCCTTCGTCAACGACCTCGGCGCCGACTCGCTCGACACGGTCGAGCTGGTGATGGAGTTCGAGGAGGAGTTCGACATCACGATCCCCGACGAAGAGGCCGAGAAGATCCAGACCGTCGGCCAGGCGATCACCTACATCGAGGAACACACGAAGTAATGCCGCGCCGCGTCGTCATCACCGGCCTGGGGGTGGTCACGGCCCTGGGCTCGACGCTCGAGAGCTTCTGGACCGGCCTGTGCGAGGGGAGGAGCGGCGTGGCCCCGCTGACCCTCTTCGACACCACCGAGTTCAAGGTCCGGTTCGGCGGCCAGGTGCACGGCTGGGACGCTCCCGCCCTGTTCGGCGTGAAGGAGGCCCGGCACCTCGACCGGTTCGCGCAGTTCGCCCTGGTCGCGGCCGAGCACGCCGTCGAGGACTCGGGGATCGACTTCGCGGCCCTGCCCCCGGAGCGGTGCGGCGTCCTGATCGGCTCGGGGATCGGCGGCCTGAACGAGTTCGAGGCCCAGCACGCGACGATGATGGAGCGCGGGCCGTCGCGGATCAGCCCGTTCACGATCCCCAAGCTGATGGTCAACGCCGGCAGCGGGCACGTCTCGATCAAGTGGGGTCTCCGCGGTCCGTGCTCGGCGGTCGCCACGGCCTGCGCCTCGGCCGCCAACGCCATCGGCGACTCGTTCCGCCTGATCCAGTCCGGCCTGGCCGACGTGATGATCACCGGCGGCAGCGAGGCCGCGATCACCCACATGGGCCTCGGGGGCTTCGCCGCGATGCGCGCCCTCTCGACCCGCAATGACGACCCGGCCCGCGCCAGCCGCCCGTTCGACCGCGACCGGGATGGCTTCGTCCTCGCCGAGGGATCGGGCGTCCTGATCCTCGAAGAGGAATCGATCGCGCGGGCCCGCGGGGCGGAGATCTACGCCGAGCTGCTCGGCTACGGGATGTCGGCCGACGGGACGCACATCACCGCCCCCGACGAGCAGGGCCGGGGCGCCAACCGCGCGATGGCCGCCTGCCTGGCCGACGCCCGCCGCGACCCGGCCACCGTCGACTACATCAACGCCCACGGCACGAGCACCGAGCTGGGCGACCTGGCCGAGACCCGCGCCATGAAGGCCGTCTTCGGCCCGCACGCCCAGGCGCTCCAGGTCTCCAGCACCAAGAGCCAGCTCGGCCACCTGCTCGGGGCGTCCGGCGGCGTCGAGCTCGTCGCGTCGTGCCTGGCGATCGAGACCGGGGTCCTGCCGCCGACGATCAACCTGGAGAACCCCGGCGAGGGGTGCGACCTCGACTACATCCCCAACGTCGCGCGCGAGACCCGGGTCGATCACGTCATGTCGAACAGCTTCGGCTTCGGCGGCCACAACGCCAGCCTCCTGATCGGCCGCTACCGCCCCTGAGGCCGGCCCCGACGGACTCCCACCGCCGGGCCCTCTCGGACTCGGACCCCACGATGACGCTCCCCTTCGACCTCCTCGGCGACCGCCCGGCCGTCGCCACGCTCTCCCCCGGCGAGATCCGCCGGTATGCCCGCCACCTGATCATGCCCGAGGTAGCGATGGACGGCCAGCGGCGGCTCAAGGCCGCCCGGGTCCTCTGCATCGGGACCGGCGGGCTGGGCTCGCCCCTGGCCCTCTACCTCGCCGCGGCCGGCGTCGGGACGATCGGCTTGGTCGACTTCGACGTCGTCGACGTCTCGAACCTCCAGCGCCAGATCCTGCACACGACCGCCGACGTCGGCCGGCCCAAGATCGACAGCGCCGAGGACAAGCTCCGGGCGCTGAACCCCGACCTCGTCGTCCGCCGCCACGAGCACGCCGTCGACAGCACGAACGCCCTGGACCTGTTCGCCGACTACGACGTGATCGTCGACGGGACGGACAACTTCCCGACGCGCTACCTCGTCAACGACGCCTGCGTCCTGCTGGGCAAGCCGAACGTCTATGGGTCGATCTTCCGGTTCGACGGCCAGGCCTCGGTCTTCTTCCCGCCGCACGGCCCCTGCTACCGGTGCCTCTATCCCGAGCCGCCGCCGCCCGACCTCGTGCCCAACTGCGCGGAGGGGGGCGTGCTCGGCATCCTGCCGGGGTTCATCGGGGTCGTCCAGGCGACCGAGACGGTCAAGCTCCTGCTGGGCGTCGGCCGCCCCCTGATCGGCCGGCTCATGCTCTACGACGCGCTCGACATGGCCGTCCGCGAGATGAAGGTCCGCCGGAGCCCGAAGTGCCCGATCTGCGGGCCCAACCCGACGATCATCGGCCTGATCGACTACCAGGAGTTCTGCGGGATCCGCCCCCCCGTCGCCGCCGATCCGGCCTCCACAGCCTCCGACGATGAGACCTCCCCGCGCGACCTCAAGGCCCGGATCGACCGGGGGGACGCCCCGATCATCCTCGACGTGAGGAATCCCGAGGAGATCGCCATCTGCCGGATCGCCGGCTCGAAGACCATCCCGCTGCCGGCCCTGGCCGACCGATTGGGGGAACTCGACCCGAACGCCCCGATGGTCGTCCACTGCAAGAGCGGGGCCCGCAGCGCCAAGGCCATCGCCCTGCTCCGCGAGCACGGCTTCACCCGCCTGACCAACCTCCGCGGCGGCATCCTGGCCTGGATCGAGGACGTCGACCCGAGCTTGCCGGCGTACTGAAGACGGCCGGAGCATGCCAGCATTGGGCCGATTGGGCTTGAGCCTTCTTACCCCCTCTGATAGAAGTTCCGCGCCCGGCGATCGCCGGCCCCGGCCGGGGCGGCCCTCCGCACCCCTTCGACTCGCGCGACCGAGACACGACGCCAGCCCGGCAAGGAGGCCCCTGGCATGAAGCGCCGCACGCTCCTATCGATGTCCGCGCTGCTGGGAGGCCTGCTCGCCCCGTGGCGGTCCCTCGCCCAGGAGCCGCAGCGCTCCCGGGCGAAGCCCAGGGCCCGTCGCTCCGCCGACGAGCCGGCCCGGACCGCCCAGAACCGGAACCTCGACGACGACCCCGCCGAGCCCGAGGCCGAACCCGCCGCGGAGCGCGAGGAGGTCCTCCCCAGCATGCCGGGCGACGCCGGGCAGCAGTGGAAGGTCTTCGACATCAGCAAGTACTCCGCCCTGCCGCACAAGGAGAACAACCCGCAGAACAGCATCGTCGACTGGATCTTCCGACGGACGACCACCGCCCCCTGGCACGGCGACCGGATCGCCGTCCTGTCCGCGGGCCGGTCGAAGATCCGCGTGTATCACACCGCGAAGATCATCGACCAGGTGGCCGAGGTCATCGACCGGTTCGTCGACACCGACCTGAACTTCCTCTCGTTCCGGGTCCGGTTCGTCTCCGCGTCCGACACCCGATGGCGGTACACGGTCTACCGACGGCTGAACCTGATCAGCTCGGGCCCGCAGGGGCAGCAAGTCTGGACCGTGAAGGCCGAGGACGCCGCCATGATCCTCGGCCAGATGCAGCTGGCGCAGGGGGCCCGGCTGCTCACCGAGAAGAAGTTCGAGATGATCAACGGCCAGGTCCTGACCGTCGCCACGACCGCCACCCGCTCGTACACCGGCGGCCTCCAGCGCGAGAACTCGGTCGCGCAGGGGATGCAGCCGAAGGCCGAGGAGCTGGAGGAGGGGGTGACGCTCCGGCTCAGCCCGCTGCTCTCGTACGAGGGCGACACCCTCGACGCCGGGATCATGCTGACGACGAACAACGTCCGGACCTCGCACCCGACCCGGGTCCTCTCCCCGCGCGAGGTCGGCCCGGGCGAGTCCAAGATCGACGTGCCTGAGGTCTCCGAGACCCAGCTCAACCAGACGATCAAGGGGTGGCACGTCGGCGAGACGCTGCTGATCTCGGCGGGCATCCAACCGGGAATCCTCCAGGCCAAGGGGGGGTTCCTGAACATGAAGATCCCGGGCACCATCCCCACCAGCACCGAGCTGCTCGTCTTCCTCGACGTCGACATCGCCGAGGACAACACGTCGAGGCGGACCTCCGACCGGGGCCGGTCCCGGCGCTAAAACGGAGGGGCGGGCCGAGGGGTCGCACTCGCCGGAAGGTCGGGGTATAACGGGGAATCCGCCAACCTCCCGTTATCCCTCTCCGTCGGGGCGATTCGCCTTATGTCGTCTCCCATCTCCGACCCGGCCCCGGCCGAGGTGACCCTCCGTCCTCGCAGCCCGTTCACGGTCGCCAGCCCCTTCTTCGCCCTGGCGGTCCTGTTCAGCATGAACCTGCTGAACTACATCGACCGCTACGTCTTCTTCTCGGCGGGGACGAAGATCCAGAGGGAGCTGGGGTTCTCCGACCCCCAGTTCGCCACCCTCAGCGTCGCGTTCATGGTCGTGTACACGATCGTCTCGCCGCTGGTGGGCTGGCTCGGCGACCGGTACAACCGGAAGGTCCTGCTCGCCTTCGGGGTCGGCCTCTGGAGCGTGGCGACCGTCGGGACGTCGTTCGCCCGGGGCTTCAACGACATGTTCTTCTGGCGGGCGCTGCTGGGCGTCGGCGAGGCGAGCTACGGGATCATCGCGCTGACGCTGCTGGCCGACCTGTTCAGCACCAAGAATCGCGGTCGGGTGATCGGCCTGTACTTCCTCGCCCTGCCGCTGGGGGGGGCGATCGGTTACCTGATCGGCGGCCACTACGCCGAGCACGGGGACTGGCGGCATGCCTTCCTCGTGGTCGGGCTCCCCGGGCTGGCCGCGGCGGTCGCGGGCCTGCTGATGCACGATCCGGGCCGGGGGCCCAGGGCTCACCGTCCGGGCCTGTCCGAATACCTCTCGATCCTCAAGACGAAGAGCTTCCTCTTCAACACGGCCGGCCAGGCGTCCGTGACCTTCGCGATCGGTGCCTACGCCGTCTGGGGGGCGATCTTCTATCACCGGGTCCGCGGGATGGCCCCGGCGGCCGCCGGCCTGAAGATCGGCATCCTGTCGGCGTCGGCGGGCATCTTCGGGGTCCTGCTCGGGACCCTGGCGGCCGAGGTCCTCCGCAAGTTCACGTCCCGGGCCTACCTGGTCTGGCCGTTCCTCGCCGTGGCGACGGCGGTCCCGTGCGGGACCCTCGCCCTGCTCGAGACCGACGTCAATCGGTCGCTCGCCTTCCTGTTCGTCGCCTCGATGCTGATGGCCTCGGTGCTCGGCCCGAGCAACGCGGTGACGGTGAACGTCGTCCCCGCCAACCGTCGCGCGGCGGGGGTCGCGATCTGCGTGTTCCTCGTCCACCTGTTCGGCGACATCAGCTCGCCCGTCCTGATCGGCGTCGTGTCCGACTACTGCGGCCGGCCCGAGGTGATCGACTCCCCCGCCGGCCGCCTCTTCGCCTCGGTCGGCGCCCGGCCCGACGTGGCCGACGGGATCACGACGAACCTGACCGTCGGGATGCTCGCCGTCGTGCCGATGCTGGTCCTCGGCTGCGTCTTCTTCCTCCTGGGGTCGAAGCACCTGCCGCGCGACCAGGAGCGGGCCAGGGCGCTCTCGGGAGGCGACGATCCCGGCGCGGTCTTCGCCCACTGATCCGGAATCAGGATGGGAAGTTCACGAGCACAGCGACTGTGTTGAAAGCCGGGGTTCTTGACTCCCCTTTTCAGCGGAAAACCCCGGTTTTCAACACTGTCGCCTTTGGTCCTGCGGACATACAAGAGCCCAAGATTCTTGAGAGGATATGAGTAACCGCCCGAGTTCTGTGCTCGCGAACACGATCGTTCGGATGCGAAGGGCAGGCCAGGCCGCGATGCGGGGGAACGGCCCAAAGGCGGCGGACTGCCCACCCCGTGCCTTCCCCCGAGGTCTGTCCTCGACCGGCCGTCAATTCGCCCGGGGCGTGAGGCTGGGCGAGCCGGGCAGGGGGGGCAGGGCGGCGGTCGTCCCGCGGCCCTCGGACTGGGCGACGAGCCGGCCCGCCGCGGCCCGGACGGCCTCGGAGGCGTCCTGGGCCGCCATCTCGCGGAGCCGGGCCCGGACGTCGGGCGAGTCCTTGCCGGTCATCGCCTCGACGGCCTTGGTCCGGACCAGGTCGTCGGCGTCGTGCGAGAGCCGCAGGAGCCAGACGATCGGGTCGAGGTCGTCGTGGCCCTGGAGCAGGGGGATCACCGAGGCCCTCATCTCCGGCTTCGGGCTGGTGATCAGCCGGCCGAGCGTGACGTGGTCCTTGCTCAGCCCTCGGCCCCGGAGGATCAGCTCGGCGAGCTGCGGGACGCCCGGCTCGGGGTCGTGCAGCCGCTTGAGGATCATGTCCTCGGTCAGGAGCGTCGACCGCCGCGCGAAGGCGAGGAGCACCTCGTGGCGGACCTCGCCGCTCTGCGGGTCGTCGGCGTAGACGACCGCCGGCGCGGCGAGGGAGTCGATCGGGGTCTGCGCCAGGCAGGAGACCGCCGCCGCCCGGATCTTCGGGTCGCGGTCGGCCAGCTTCCGGACGACGATCGCGTGGAACGAGTCCTTCCACTCGCCGAGCAGGGTCTCCTCGGCGGGGGAGATCGCCCGGCCCGGGTACCAGTTCCAGAGCCGGCCGATCGACCGGAGCGCGGCGACCCGGACGTCGGCGTCGGGGTCATTCAGGCCGGTGACGAACAGGTCGCGGGCCGGCCCCAGGTTCTTGAACCAGAAGGCCGGGGCCGGCTCGACGGCGAACCGGCCGAAGATCCGCTCGGTCGCCTCGACGACGACGGCCCGTCCCTCCGGGCGCGAGTACTTGAGGTATCCGTTGCGAAGCGCCGCGACGACCTCGATCCACTCGTCGGCCTCGGCCTCGGCGAGCGGCCCGGCCGGCGCGTCCGGCTTCGTATCGAGCCGCTTGGCCAGGGCCGTGAGGGTGGGGACGTCGCCCCGACGGAGGCCCTCGACGGTGGCCGTCGTCGGCGATTCGGGGCCCGTCGCGGCGGCCCGTCCCTCGTCACCGTCGCCGTCGACCGGCGTCTCGGCCCGATGGCCCAGCGTGTAGGCCACCAGCCCGGCCGTTGCCGCGAGGCCGACTAGGCTGCTGATCACCAACGTCGAGCGACGTCGCGCTGTCATGGCGGGTCTGCCTCCGTGCGTAGCGTCTCGAACGCCCGGCCCGTGCCAGGCCCCTGGGCGCGACATGATAGTCGCTCGCATCCCGGCGGCAAGGTCACTTCTCCCGCCCCGGCATGGGGCCGGCGGGTCGCCCAGAATGCCCAATCGGCGGGATCGGGATCGCGCGCGATCGTTCTCGGGATCGGACCGTCAGGAATGGCCGCGGGCGGGCCGATCCTAGGGAGGTGCACGGCGCGGGGTGCCAGCGACGGCGCCCCGAGGATGGGCCGTGCCGGCCTTGCGACTCGGAAGGAGTCCGTATGACCCCTCGCGTCACCCGACGACGGATGGCCGGCTCGCTCCTGGGCCTCTGGTGCGGGGCCTCGCTCGCGACGGTCCGGACCGCCTCGGGGTCCCCGGCCGGGGCGAGGCACGTCGAGCCGACGCAGGTCCTCCCGCTCGATCAGGTCTCCGCCCCGCATCGCGAGGCCGTGGCCGAGGTCATCCGCGACCACACGATCCACCGCAAGGGCCCGGGCGACTCGTTCCCATGTCATGCCCAGGTGTATCTCGGCCTGGTGAACGAGCCGGCGATCACCCTGGCCCTCTGGCAGGACCTCGCCAGCTCGCCGGTCCAGCTCCGCCAGGTCGCCCCGGGACGCTACGAGGGGACCGACGGCGCGGGGACCGTCGCGAGCTGGGAGTTCGTCCTCCGATCGCCCAAGCTCCATGCATTGCTCTGCAACCTCGACTATTCGAGCCCACGGGGCAACGCGCGGCTCCAGGGGCGGATCGTCCTGATCGTCCGGTCGGGCTACTACCGCGAGGTCGACGGCGACCCCTGGGTCCAGCACGACGTCGAGGCGTTCGTGAAGGTCGACTCGAAGGGCTGGAAGGCCCTGGCGCGGACCGTCCGGCCGATCCTCGAAAACGTCCTGGAGGACCAGGTCCAGGAAGCCGGCCTGTTCGTCTCGCTGATGGGGCGGCTGGTCGAGATGTACCCGAACTGGGCGTGCCAGGTCGCGACGACCAAGGCCCAGGCCTCCCCCGAGGCCCGCGCCGAGTTCCGCAACGTCGTCCTCCAGAATCGCCGGAAAGGGGCCTTCACGGGCCGGCCGACCATGCTCGCCGACCCGGCCAAGGCCGCGAACGCCCCGGCCCGCCGCCGGTCCTGAGCCCACGAGCCCCCGGGACCCTGCCGGCAGGTCGCCCGGACCTCGCCGGGCTACCTGACCATCCCGAGCGGCAGCTTGAGGATGCCCGAGAAGAATCCGGTCGCCGCGCCGCCGACGACGACCGCGGGGTCGAGCGCGACGTTCGGGCTCTTGATCGTCCCGCCGATCCGGAATTTCAGCAGGCGATTCGAGAGGAAACTCGAAACGCGGGAGGTGGCATCCTGGCTCCGGCCGCCGACGTCGCGGAGGCCGGGAATGATCGAGATCAGCGCCTGGCCCGTCTGCGGGATGATCTGGTTGGTATTGACCAGGACCGCCAGGTCGAGCTGACCGTCGAAGCCGACGCTGCCGGTGGCGTGGATCTGGAGGACCCGGCCGACGAGGGTCAGCTCGTCGACGATGACCTGCCCGCCGGCGATCGTGCCGTGGAGGTCGCCGTCCTCGAAGGCCCCGCCGCCGCCGGCCCCGAGGAACCGGCCGAGCTCGCGGATGACGGGGATTTCGCCGATCGAGCCGTCGTTGAGGTCGAGGTCGATCTTGCCGCGATAGAGCTTGGTCCTGGCCGGGTCGGGCCCGTGGACGGTGATCCGGCCGTTGACCTTGCCCGAGCCCGGCTTCGCCGCGGCCGACTCGATCCGGGCGATCGTCTCGACGTCGATGTCGATGAGGGAGGTGTCGGCGGAAAAGGACTTGTCGTGGCCCAACCGGTGCCATGCGGTGCCCTGGACCCGGCCCCCCGCGACCCGCGCCGACCACCGCCGCGACCGGAGCATCCCGGTCGCGTCGTCGGGGTGATAGATGATCTCGGCCGGTAGTCTCAGCTCCGCGAGCGGGATGCCCCCCATCCGGGCGTGGAGCACCGACACGTCGGCCGTCGCCCGGAGGGTATCTTCCATCCGGCCGGCGAGGCGGAGCGTCCCATACCCGTCGATCTTCCTCGCCAGGTGCGGGGCGGGGGCCAAGAGGAGGGGCAGCGCGACCCGATCGGCCTCGAACTCGAAGTTCACGGGATGGGGGCCCTTGGCGGGCGTCTCGCCCCAGGCGGTCCCCTGGACCGACCCGCCGACCAGGTCGCCGCGGATCGAGTCGACCCGCCAGAGGTCGGCCGATCGCGAGAGGATGCCGCGCAGGTTGCCCAGCGGGACCGCGTGGCCCCAGCGGAGTTCGCGGACCTCGACGTAGCCGTGGACCCCGAGGTCGAGCGGCAGGGTCGGCCGGGCGCGGAGGTTCGCGTTGATCGAGGCCCGCCCGTGGAGGTCGGCCGGTGCGCCCTTGATGCCGAGCAGGCCCCAGAGGTCGGCGAGCGTGAAACCGGCGGCCCGCAGCTCGGCGTTCGCGACGTGGGCCTCGGGCTTCCCGGCGAGGGGGAGGTCGCCCTGGAAACGGACCTTGCCGTCCGGGCCGTCGGCCGTCACCTCGTAGTGGACGACGTCCCCGGCGTCGCGGGCCGTGGCGACGACCTTCCCGGTCCGGACCCCCTGGACAGTCAGCTCGGGGGCCTCGAGCGAGGCGTCGGCCGTCAGCCCCTTCAGGCCGGGCGGGACCGTCGCGGAGAGGTGGCCGCTCGCCAGCCCGGCGAGCCGGAACGAACCCCCGGACACGGCCTCGGCGAGCCGGCCGGTGTCGATCGCCGCGAAGGTCGCGCGGACCTTCGAGGCCCGGTTCCCGGCGATCGGGATCGCCGCCTCGCCCGCGAACTGGCCCCCGAACGGGCGGGCCTGGACCTCCTTGACGCGGACCTCGTCGCCTTCGGTCACCCAGTTGGCCGACAGGTCGCCGAGCGGGACCGACCCGACCCGGGCGTCGCGGACGACCATCTTGCCGTCGCTCTCGACGACCATCGGCTGCAACGTCCCGCGGACCGAGACCCGGCCGTCGACCCTGCCGGCCGCGGGCGACGGCCGGGGGGCGGTCGGGACCAGGGCGAGCACGCGGTCGAGGGCCCACCCGGTCACGTCGACCTCTCCGGAGAAGGCCCGGGCCCCGTCGAGGCCGAGGTCGACCTTGCCGCGCAACGGCTGGCCGCCGAGCCTCGCCGCGAGGTCGGGCAGGGTGGCGCGGCCGTGCTCGACGACGAAGGTGGTCGCGATCGCGTCGAGGGTCGTCCCCTGGTAGGTGATCTGCCGGCTGTCGACCCGCCCCTTGACGGCCCAGGCGGCGGCCTCGCCCAGCCGGGCGACCTCGGCCCCGGCGTCGAAGTGGGCCGTCAGGCGGCCGGACAGCGGGGTCGGCCGGGGCAGATAGGGAGCGAGCAGCTCGCCGATCGGCAGCTCCTCGGCGTCGAAGTGGGCCGTCAGGCGGCCCGGGGGGGACAGCTCGGCCCGCAACTGGCCCCGGAACGAGTCCGGGATCAGCGGGACCGCGGCCGGCAGGGGCGGGGTCGAGGGCGGGGGCGAGGAGGCATCCCCGCCCGGGCGATCGACGAGCTGCCCTTCCAGGTCGGCCAGCGTCAGGACCCCGCGATCGAGCTCGAACCGGCTCGAAACCCGGCCGACGTCCACCCCGTTGATCGACGCCCCCTTGAGCGTGGCATTCCCTTTGATCGTGTAACCCGAAAGGTCGGTCAGCGCCCCGAGCGGGATCTTGGCCTCGGCCTTCAGCGCCAGATGGCCGGCGACGGGGACGGGGATCCGGATCCGCGCCAGGCCTTCGAGCCGCTTGATGAGGTTGGCGAGGTCGACGTCCTCCAGCTCGATCCTAGTCGAGATCGACTTCGGCAGCCGGATCCGCGGGGCCTCGGCCGGCGCGGGGGCCTGGGCGGCCGGGTTTGGGGTCTGGAGGAGGACGAGGGCCGACGCGACGAGGCCGCCGTGCCGGGGGGGCCGTGCCGCCGTCTTGGGCTCGGACTTCGTCTCGAACTGGAGGTCGTCCCCCTCCGCATGCATCGCCAACTGGAGCGACTTGATCGGGATGCCCTGGAGGACCGCCCCCTCGATGACGGCCTCGCCCGACGACCCGCTCAGGTCGGGCCCCTTGGGCGAGAGGGTGATGGCCAGGTGGGCCTTGCCGGTGAGACGGCCCGTGGCGCCGACCTCGCCGAGCTGCCACGAGGCCGGGGCGGCGGCCACGTCGATCCCGGCGAGAGCGAGGTCCAGGTCGAATCGGGGGGTCGACCGGAAGTCCAGCGAGCCGGTCGCGCCGACGGTCCCCGCCAGCGACCGGCCCGAGAGGCCGTCGAGCCGGACCAGCCCGTCCTCGACGGTCAACCGGCCCGTCGTGGCGTCGGAGACGATGCCGAGGCCGCCTAGGCGGGCCCGGGCCTCGCGGAAGGTCAGCTCGGTCCGGACCCGGACCTTGGACGCCGCCAGGTCGAGCGTCACGGCCACGTCGAGCGGGCCCGACGGCCCGACGTTCTCCCAGACCTCGGGCGGGACGAACGGGATCGTCGCGTTGATCTCCGGCGTCGTCACGAAGCCCGGCGGCGAGGCCAATCGAACGGTCCCGGTCGCGAACCCGGCCCCGAACCGGCCCTGGATCGTCCAGCGCCCGAGGGTGGGGTCGTCGCTGGCGAGGGCGAGGTCCTCGCCGTCGGCCGAGCGGTCGAGCCCGCCCGAGACGCCCCGGACGATCAGCGGAGGGCGGCCCTCCTGCTCGATCGTGACCTCGGCGTCGCGGATTTCGACGTCGGGCAGGTCGGCCGCTGACCCGCCGCCGCCCGCGAACGGCCCCTTCGTGAGCAGGTCTCCCTTGCGGTCGAACCGGAGGGCCAGCTTCGGCGCCTCCAGGACGATCCGCCCCGGGGCGAACCGGCCGCGGAGCATCCCGGCGAGCGTCAGGTCGGTCTCGACCCGACGCGCCGAGAGCCAGACCGGCGAGTCCGGCCCGGGCCCCTCGCGGAGGCTCAGGCCCTCGACCCCCGCCGACCCGCGGCCGAGCCACCACGAGTCGAGCCGGGCCGGGCCGTGGAACTTCGCCCGGAGCGTGCTCGCCAGGACGCCCGGGACGACCCAAGCCCGGACCGCCAGGACGATCCCGAGACCGACCAGGCCGACGACGCCGATCCGCCTGGCCCACCGCAGTCGCGACGACGGTATCATTCGGCAGACTCCCGAATCACGAGGGACACACGACAGTCCTACGGTGTGGCTCATGATGGAAGGGGCCGGGGCCGTCTCGACCCACCGGCGGGGCCACCTGATGCATCTAGCGTGCCAGCGGCTTGCCGTCGGGGTCGATCGGCCGGACCTCGCCGACCCCCAGCGCCTTCAGGCCCGGCTCGACGGCCTTGCGGTCGCCGACGACCAGGATCGTCCGCTCGCCCTTCGAGCCCAGCTCGACGAAGACCCTGCGCACCTCGTCGGCCGGGACGTCCCGGACCCTGGCGAGGTAGTTCGCGAGGTAGTCGGGCGGGAGGCCGAAGACGGCGACCGACTCCATGATGTCGGCGATCGAGCCCGGGTCCTCGAACGACTCGGGGAACGACCGGGTGACCGCCCCGCGTCCGAGGGCGACCTCCTCCTCCGAGAGCGGCTTCGGGCCCGATACCCCGTCCAGCTCGGCGAGCATCTCCTTGAGGGCAGGGGCCGTCGCGTCGCCCCGGACCGACGACGCGGCGACCCAGACGCTCCCGGTCCGCCGGTAGACGAACCGCGACTGGGCCCCGTACGAATAGCCGTTCTTCTCGCGGAGGTTCAGGTTCAGCCGGCTGAGGAAGTCGACGCCGAAGACGTGGTTGCCGATCGTCGCGGCGTACTCCCTCGGGTCGGTCCGGTCGACCCAGCGCCGGCCGACCCGGAGGACGCTCTGGACGGCCCCGGGCTTGTCGACCAGGTAGATCACGCCGGGCTCGGGCCTGGTGGTCGGGGCGGGCCGGGGCGCGGGGGCGTCCGCCTTCGTCGTCCACCGGCCGAGCGCGGCCTCGAGCGACGCGACCAGCGCATCGGGCTCGACGTCCCCCACGAACAGGAGCTTCGCCCGGTCCGCGGCGAACCGGCCCGCGTGGAAGGCCTTCACGTCGTCGAGCGTGATCGCCTTGACGGTCGCGACCGACCCGTCGACGGGCTTCCCGTACGGGTGGCCCGGGCCGTAGAGCAGGGCCCGGAAGGCCCGCTGGGCGATCCAGTTCACGCTGTCGGGCCCCTGGAGCAGGTCGGCCAGATGCAGGTCGCGCTCGCGGGCGAAGTCGGCCGGGTCGAGCCGGGGTTCGGTGAACATCCGCCCGAGCACCTTGAGCGACGGGCCGAGGTTCCTCGCCAGGACGCTGAACGAGAGCGTCGTGTTGTCGTTGTCGGCCGAGCATCGGTAGGTCACCCCCAGCGACTCGAGCTCCTCGGCCAGCTCGGTGGCGGTCAGATATTTCGTGCCCTTGGTCACGAGCGTCGCGGCGAGCGTTGCGAGACCCGCCTTGCGCTCGGGGTCGTCGGCGGTGCCGGCGGGCACGATCCACTGGGCGGCCACGATCGGCAGGGTCCGCCAGGGGGCGATCCAGACTTCGGCGCCGTTCGAGAGCCTCCGCCGGACGAAGCCGGGGGGCCGGAACTCGCGGGGGTCCGACGGGCCGGGGAGCTTCGCCCAGTCGGGCCCCGGCGACGGCTCGCGGGCGGTGACCTCGGCGTCGACGGCGGGCCCGGCGTCGGGACCCGCCTTGACCGCCTCGGCCTTGGTCGCCCCGGGGGCCATCGGCACGACCTCGAGCACGACCTTGGCGTTCGTGAGGTAGCGCTCGGAGACCCGCTTCAGGTCGGCCGGGGTCACGAGGAAGGCGCGGGCGATCTCGCGGCGGTAATGCTCGGGGTCATCCTTCTCGAGGAAGCCGGTGGCGAAGATCGAGGCCCGGGTCAGGGTCGGCGTGAGGACGGTGTAGTTGGTCTTCTCGAACTTGGCCAGGGCGCGGGTCAGCTCGACCTGCGAGGGCGGGTCGGACTTCAGCCGGTCGAGCTCGCGGACGAGCGCGGCCTCGACCTCCCGGAGCGCCTTCCCCTCGGCCCCCGTCGCGCGGATCTCGAACCGGCCGCCGATCTCCTTCGCCTCGTGCGCGGCCGTGACGTCCTTGGCGACCCGCTCGTCGAGGACCAGCGCCCGGTGCAGCCGGGAGGCGTCGCCGTCGGCGAGGATCTCGGCCAGGAGGTCGAGCGGGGCCGAGTCGGGATGCTCGTCGGCGACCGTCGGCCAGGTCCAATAGACCCTCGGCAGGCTGACGCGGTCGGCCTGGGTCAGCCGGGCCGACCGCGGGGCGGTCGGCGTCGGCCTGCCGCGGGTCGGGGCCTCGCCGGCGGCGAGCGGGCCGAAGTACTTCGCGATCAGGGCCTTCGCGGCGGCCGGGTCGAAGTCCCCCGCCAGGCAGAGCGCGGCGTTGCCCGGGTGGTAGAACTCGAGGAAGAACCGGCGGAGGTCCTTGAGCGAGGCGGCGTCCAGGTCGGCCATCGAGCCGATCACCGACCACGAGTACGGGTGCCCCTGGGGGAAGACGCTCGCGAGCAGGGCCTCCTCGGCCAGGCCGTACGGGGCGTTCTCGTACGACTGCCGACGCTCGTTCTTGACGACCTCGCGCTCGGTGTCGAACTTCTCCCGGTCGAGCGCCGAGGGGAGGAACGCGAGCCGCTCGGCCTCGAGGTACAGCGCTCGCTCGAGGTACTCCGACGGGATCGTCTCGTGATAGACCGTGTGGTCCTCGGTCGTGAAGGCGTTGGACTGGCCGCCGGTCTCCTGGAGCGGGACGTCGAAGTTGGGGACGTTCTTGGTGCCCCGGAACATCATGTGTTCGAAGAAGTGGGCGAACCCGGTCCGGCCGGCCCGCTCGTCCTTCGACCCGACGTGGTAGGCGACGCAGACGGTGACCCTCGGCACCGAGGCGTCGCGGTGGAGGACCACCTTCAGCCCGTTGGCCAGCCGATACGACTCGACCGGCAAGTGCGGCAGGGCGGGCTCGGCCGAGCGTCCGGCGGTCGGGACGAGGGCCAGCGCGAGGAGGGCCGGGGGGAGGCGGAGCGGCATCGTCGAGGGTCCTGGAGATCGGGGTCCGTCGCGGTCCGGTCGTGCCGACCTCCGCCGGCGCATTGTCACACGGACGTCCGCTCCCGACAACGGGAACCGGCGGATCGGCCGGGCTCACGGTCCGACGTGGACGAGGGCGAGGACCAGGGTGATATTGTCGGGCCCGCCCCGGTCCAGGGCCTCCCGGAGCAGGGCGTCGGCCGCGGCCTTCGGGTCGGGCTCGCGGGCGAGGATGGCGGCGATCGTCGGGTCGTCGACCGGCTCGGTCAGGCCGTCCGAGCAGAGCAGGACGAGGTCGCCGTCCCTGAGGTCGATCTTGATCACCTCGGCGTGCACCCCCTCGCCCGGCCCGCCGATGACGTTCGTGACGACGTTCCGGTTCGGGTGGATCTTCGCGTCCTCCGCCGAGATCGTCCCGCTGGCGAGCATCATCTGCACGAGCGTATGGTCGGTGGTGACCTGCCGGAGCTCGCCTCCCCTGTGGAGGTAGGCCCGCGAGTCGCCGGCGTGGAGGATGTACAGGGAGGTCGAGGTCCCGTAGGCCATCGTCAGCGTCGTCCCCATCCCCGCGAGGGTCGGGTCGGACGTTGCCCGGTCGAGGACGATCCGGTCGGCCCGGTCGAAGCCGGCCCTCAGCTCGCGGAGGATGGCCGCCTCGTCGGTCCGCTCGGCGTGGAGGAACGAGCGGAAGCCGTGGAGCAGGAACGACAGGACGGCCTCCACCGCCAGGGCGCTGGCGCGCTCGCCGCCGGCGACCCCGCCCATGCCGTCGGCCAGGAGGATCAGGTGCCCCTCGCCCGGCGGGGACGACCCCGGCCCCGCGCCGTCGTCGGGGACCGGGAGGCTCCCGGCCTCGATGGCGATCGACCGCGAGAGCCGGGCGGCCACGAAGTTGTCCTCGTTGTTCTCGCGGGCGAGCCCCGGGTGGGTCAGCGCGGCGAATTCGAGCCGGACCCGGGGCGGGGGCGTGGACGGGCCGAGCTCGGCGTACTCCCCGGTCGAGTCGTTGTCCGTACCCGGGGTGTCGGTCATCGGCGGGCTCCTCGGAGGGGGGAGGGGGGTTCTCCCGACCGACGATATGCCAGCCGACGGCGCACCGCCACCAGATTCCCCCGGGACCGCTCCGCCTCAGGCATACGTCTCGGACGGCCGGGTCGGCCCCGCCGGGGCCGCGGCCGCGTTCGTGGCGGCCGGGGGATGCGAGCCGATCGCCGACGGGAACCGAGGGGCCGAGGGCTGGACCGTGAACCGGATCCCGATCCGGCGGGTGAAGTTCACCCACTGGTCGAGCAGGGCGTAGAAGACCGGCGTGACCAGCAGCGCCAGGATCAGCGAGAGCGACTGCCCGCCGATGATCACCTTGGCCATGCTCGCCCGCGCGGCGGCCCCCGGCCCGCGCCCCAGCGCGATCGGCACCATCGCGGCGACGAGCATCACCGTCGTCATCAGGATCGGCCGGAGCCTCGTCCGGTTCGCCTCCAGGATCGCCTCCGTCCGCCCCCGGCCCCTCGCCCGCAGCGCGTTCGTGGCGTCGACCTGGAGGATCCCGTTCTTCTTCACGATCCCGATCAGCATGAACAGCCCGAACATCGCGTAGATGTCCATCGGCGACCGGAACAGGACCAGCGACAGCAGGCCGAACGGCAGCGTCACCGGCAGCGACATCAGGATCGCCACCGGCTGCGTCCAGCTCTCGAACTGCGCGGCGAGGATCAGGTACATGAAGATGAACGAGAGCGCCAAGGCGATCAGGGCGTAGGTCCCCGTCTCGGCCAGCGTCTTCGCCTGGCCCGAGAAGACCGGGGCGTACCCGGGGGGCAGGTCCATCTCCTTGAGGATCTGCTGGGTGCGCCGGATGGCGGTGTTGAGCGGGACGCCGTCGGGGTTGCCGAGGACCGTGACGATCCGCTGGCGGCCGTACCGCTCGATCTCGGTCGGCCCGCGCTCCTCGGTCACCTTCGCGAGGCTGGAGATCTTCACGAGGCCGGCGGCGGGGGAGGGGAGGCTCATCTCGTAGATGTCGCCGGGCGAGTCGCGGTCGTCGGCGCGGGCGCGGAGCCAGACGTCGTACTGCTCGTCCCCCTCCTTGAACCGCGAGATCGGCATCCCGCCGACCAGGACGCGAAGCGTGTCCGAGATCGTGCCGACGGGGATCCCCAGGTCGCTCGCCGCCTCGCGGTCGATCGAGACCTGGACCTCGGGCTTGCGGAGCGAGAGGGTCGTGTCGAGGTCGCGGATGCCGCCGGCCGCCTCGAGCCGGCGCTTCAGCTCGTCGGCGTACACCGAGAGCTTGCCCAGCTCGGGGCCGGCCATGTTCACCTGGAAGGTCTGCGGACGCCGGCCCCCCTGGAACGACGAGACGTCGTTGACGCTCGCCCGGAGGTCGGGGTAGTCGGCCAGGATCTTCCGCGCGTCCTGCTGGACGGCGAACTGGCCGAAGTCGCGCGACTCCAGGTCGGTCATCCGGACGTAGATCGTCCCCCGGGTCACGTCCCCCTGGCCCTTGATCGCCCGACCGCCGTTGACCTCGCCGACGGTCGTGAACAGGTGCTCGGTCCCGCGGAGGCCCCGGAGCCGGCCCTCGATCTCGCGCAGGAGGGCGTCGGTCCGGTCGAGCGTGAAGCCCTCGGGCGTGATGATGCTCACCTCGTACTCGCTCTGGTCGTCGCGGGGGATCAGCTCGATCCCCATCACCTTGGCGATCGGGCCCGTGCTCAGGATCACGCCGACGGTCAGCAACACCACCAGAGGCTTGAACCGGAGCGAGAGCTTCAGGAGCCGGCCGTACCCGCCGTCGACGATCCGGTAGAAGAACCCCGACTTCGACTTCGCGTGACCGGCCTCGCCCGGCTCGAGCTTGAGGAACCGCGAACAGAGCATCGGCGTCAGCGTGAACGAGACGAACAGGCTCATCATCACTGCGAACGCCACGGTCAGGCCGAAGCTCATGAAGAACCGGCCGACGATCCCCCCCATGAACGCGATCGGCACGAAGATCACCACCAGCGACAGGCTCGTCGCCAGGACCGGCAGGGCGATCTCGCGGGTGCCGATCCGCGACGCCTCCATCCCGTCCATCCCGTCCTCTTCCATGTGTCGGAAGATGTTCTCGTGGACGACCACCGCGTCGTCGATCACGATCCCGATCGCCAGGATCAGGCCGAGCATGGTGATATTATTGAGCGTGAAGCCCATCACCATCATGAACAGGAAGGTGGGGATGATCGAGGTCGGGATCGCCAGGGTGGCGATCAGGGTCGTCCGCCAGTCGCGGATGAACAGGAGGATCGTGGCCGAGACGAGCCCGGCGGCGAGCAGGAGGTGGAATTTCACCTCCTCGATCGACTTCTCGATGAACCGCGACTGATCCTTGATGATGACGGTCTCGATGTCGGCCGGCAGCGCCGGGCGGATTTCGGCGAGCCGCTCCTTGATCGCCTCGGCGACCTTGACGGTGTTGGTGCCCGACTGCTTCTGGACGACGAGGCTGACGGCGCCCGAGCCGTCGAGCCGGGCGGTCGACCGGGGCTCCTCGAACGAGTCCTCCGCCTTGCCGACGTCCCGGACCCGGACGGGATAGCCGTTGCGGCCGGTGATGATCAGGCCGTCGAACTCGGCCGCGGTGTTGAGCCGACCGAGGGTCCGGACGACCAGCTCGCGCGGGCCCTGGTCGATCCGCCCCCCCGGCTCCTCGATGTTCTGATTGATCAGCGACGCCCGGACGTCGCTCACCGAGAGGCCGTAGGCGGCGAGCTTGTTCGTGTCGAGCGTGATGTTCATCGCGCGGGTCCGGCCGCCGACGAGGTTCACCGCGCCGACGCCCCGGACGGTCTCGAGCCGCTCCTTGATCCGCTTGCGGGCGATCTCGGTCACCTCGCGGAGGTCGCGACGGCCGGAGACCGCGATCGTCATCACGGGCATCGACCCGGTCTCGAACCGGTTGACGATCGGCGTCTCGGTCCCCTTGGGGAGGTTCGAGAGGATCGACTGGACCTTGTCGCGGACCTCCTGCGCCCCCACGTCGCCGCTCTTGGCCAGGTCGAACTGGACGGTCACGACCGAGACCCCCTCCGAGGTCGTCGACCGAAGCTCGTCGATCCCGGAGACGGTGTTGATGATGTCCTCGATCGGCTTGCTGACCGTCGTCTCCATCTCCTCGACCCCCGCGCCCGGGAGGACGGTCGTGACGGTGCAGACGGGGAAGTCGACGTTGGGGAACTGGTCGACGCCGAGCCGCTCGTACGCGAACGCGCCGAGGACGACCGGGATCGCCACCAGGACCCAGGTGAACACCGGGCGATCGATGCAGATGTCGGACAGGCTCATGGCGATCCGCGCCTTCGGTAACGGGGCGGCGGGACGGGTGATCGGTCGACGACGGACGACGTGAGGTCGCGAAGGGCCCGGCCTTCGCGACAGGATCGGGTCAGCCGGGTCGCGTTGGCGGCCGGGTCGCGGCGGCGGCCGCGGCCGGGGGCGGGGCGGGAACCGGGTCGGCCGCGGGGTCGCGGACGACCACGGGCAGGCCGTCGGCGAGCTGCGACTGGCCGGTCGCGACGACCCGGGCCTGCGACGGGATCGCGCCCACGACCTCGACCCACCCCTTGCCCTCCCGCCCGATCTCGACGTGGACCTCCCGCGCCTTGAGGTCGTCGCCGACGACGAACAGCTTGGTGATCCCCGTCGACCGGACGATCGACCCGATCGGGACGGTCGTCGCCGCGTCGTCGCGACGGGTCACGACCGACGCCTTGGCGAACCCGCCGGGCCGGAGCAGGCCGTCGTCGTTGGGCACGGCCGACTCGACCTGGAAGGTCCGGCTCACCGGGTCGACCGACGGGTTGATCCGCGTGACCTTGCCGGCGAAGGTCCGGCCCGGGTGCGACACGACCGCGATCCGCACCTCCTGCCCCGTCCGGATCTCGGCGCTGAACCGCTCGGGGACGCTCGTCCAGAGCCGCAGCGGGTTCTCGACGACCAGCTCGGCGACCGCCTCCCCCTCCTTGAGCATCTGGCCCTCGGCCGCCGACCGTTTGGCGATCGCATACACGATCGGCGCTGAGGTGCCGACCGGGGGCCGCGAGGGGATCGGGGCGCGGATGGTCATGTCGACGAGCTGCCGACCGGCCACGTCGAGCATCGCCTTGCTGACCTGGGCGTTCGCGAGGATCGTCCGGACGTTGAGCCCGGCGTTGTCCAGCGCCGCCTGGGCGGCCCGCTCGTCGATCTCGGCGTTCTGGAAGTCCTGCGCCGTGCCCGCCCCGCGCTGGCGGAGGCTCCGCTCGCGGTTGAGGTTCTGGCGGGCCTTCTCCAGGACGTACCGGGCCTGGGCGACGGCCGGGACCGTCGACTCGTCGAACTTGCCGGCGGGGATCTCGCGGAGGCCGACCTGCTCGAGCTGCGCCACGAGGCTGCTCCGGGCCTGGGCGACCGCGAGCTGGGCGTCGAACGCCTCGAGGTCGATCAGGGGCTCGCCGGGGCGGACCCGGTCGCCCATGTCGTGGTGGACCTTGATCACGCGCCCCGTCCGCTTGGCGCCGACGGTCACGTCCTCCCAGCCCTTGAGCGAGCCGACGACCTCGACGGTCCGCTCGACCCGCCTGGTCTCGACGGCCGCGACCGTCACGGTCACGGGCTTCGGCCCCGACGCGCCGGCGGCCGGGTCGGCGGTCGTCGCCCTCGCCCCGCAGCCGGCCAGGCCCGCGAGCGCGACGACGATCCGGGCATCTCGCCACCGCTGCGACATCTCCATCGTCCGTCCCCCGCGTCAGGTCAGGTCGCCGCGTCCCTCGGCCCCGCGCCGAAGCCGCGCAACAGGTCGCCCACGATCGTCCGGGCGAGGCCCGCCCCGTCCGCCTCGCCGACGGGGGGCCGGCACCCCGACTTCTCGCAGAGAAAGTCCAGCGTGTGGACCACGATCACCCCGTGCAGGGCCGTCGCGAACCGACCGGCCCGCCCCTCCTCGACGAGGCCGGCCCGGACCAGACGGTCCACCCCCGCGAGCATCGCCTCGTCGATCTGCCGGCCGAGCCCCATCATCATCGCCGCCAGGCCCGACTCGTGGCCGTGGGGCCCGAAGGCCATCGCGTAGAAGAACCGCCCGCGGTCGGGGTCGTCCCTCATGAACCGGAAGTGCTCGTCGACCTGGGCCACCAGGCCCGCCGTCGGGTCGTCGGTCGCCGCCAGGCAAGCCCGGAGCGCCTCCGCCAGCCCCGTCAGCGGGTCGGTCACGAGCGCCTTGGCCAGCCCCTCCTTGCTCCTATAGTGGTAGTAGAGCGTGGGCTTGGTGACGCCGGCCGCCTCGACGATCGTCCGGACCGAGGTCGCCTCGTAGCCGTCCGAGGCGAACAGCCGGGCCGCGGCGCGGGCGATGTGCTTCGCCACGCCCCCCGCCATCCTCGCCGCCGCGGCCGACTCCTCATCCGTGGCCAAGAGACCTCCTCGCGACCAGACCGCTCGCATGCCTATACCGAACGGTAGGTATCATGGCCAGGACGGCGGGATTGATCAAGAGGGTTTCCGGCGGAATCGCCGACGGCTAAGGTGGACGGGGGCGGGTCGCCGGGGCGGAGGGTCCGTCCCCGGGCCGGCCCGCGTGTCCACCCGCGAGCCATCTCCATGAATTTCCAGCGCGAGATCACGCCCTCGATCGTCATCGCCGACCAGCCGACGGCGGCCGACCTCGCGGGGCTCAAGGCCGACGGCTTCGTGGGCGTGGTCAACCTCCGCAACGACGGCGAGCCCGAACAGCCGATCGGCACCGCCGCCGAGGGGGACGAGGTCCGCGCCCTCGGCCTCGACTACATCCACATGGGCGTCGGCGCGGCGCCCCTGGAGGAGTCGCGGGTCGACGAGGTCTGCCAGTTCCTCGACGACCACGCCAGGGGCAAGGTCCTGGTCCACTGCCGGAAGGGGGGCCGGGCCGCGGCGATCGTCCTGCTCCAGCAGGCGCTGGCAAATGGCTGGATGACGGATGAGGTGGCGCTCAGGGGCCGTGCCCTCGGCCTGGAAGTCGACGGCAACCTCCGGCTGATGGTCGAGACCTACCTCGACACCCACCGCAAGCGAGAGTGATCGACCACCGTCCGCGACGTCCACTCGCCGGGCGGCGTGCATAATGGGTGGAGGGAGATGACGACCGCCGGGGCCGGGGGATGCACGCGATGAGTCGGGCGGAGATGGAGGGCTCTCGGGCGGTCCGGTCGCCCGGCCTGGCGGACGACGTGGCCGAGCTGAGGCGGGCTGCCCTCCGGGGCCGATGGAGCCTGGGTCTGATGGCCATCGCCTGGGTCCACCTGGCGACCTTCACGGCCTCGCACGCGCTGTATCGCGGCGGCGATCGGACCCCCGGGCGCTACCTCGCCGTCTGGGGGCTCGAATTCGCGGCCGTCGTCGTCCTGGCCCGGCGGATGGTCACCGACGGTGGCCGGCGCCCGGCCCCGCCGCTCGTCGGCCTGCTGGCGAGGATCTGGGGCACGTTCCTGATCCTCGGGTTCAGCGTGGCCTCGCTCAACACAATGACCGGGTCGCCCCCCGACTGGTTCAAGCCGGCGTGGGCGACCCTGAGCACCTTCGGCCTGGCCATGATGGCCTGGGTCGTCAGCCTCTGGTTCCTCGTCCCGGCCGTCCAGATGTCCCTGGCCGCGCTCCTGATGGCCCGCTACCTGGAACAGGCCTACCTGACCTACGCGGTCTCGTGGTGGCTGGTCCTGATCACGGTCGCGCTCGCGGTCGAGAAGGCCCGACGTGCGGCCGTCGCGACGGGGGGGATCGACCGGGCCGACGATCCCGCGTGGGACGAACCCGGCGAGGCGGTCGGGATCGGCCCCGAGGCCCGGGGAAACTGAGCCCCGATCAGCGGCCGATCGGCCCGGGCCAGGCGACCCCGAGCCGATCCCCGGCGGCCTTCAGCGCGTCGAGGGCGGGCCGGGGCAGGGCGAGGCCCCGGGCCAGGTGGTCGTCGCGACCCGCGCGCCAGGCCTCGGGCCGGACCTCGCCCGCCGTCGGGCTAGCCCCCTTCAAAAGTCCGTCGACCCGGGCGTGGAAGGCCGCGAGCGGCTCGAAGGCCCCGACCGAGGCGGCGACGACCGCCCATCCCCCCTCGGCCCCGAACGGGAAGGTCCAGGCCGGCAGAGTCCCGATCGACCAGGGTGGCGGGCCCGGCCCGGCCCCGCCGAGGGCGGTGTCGAAGGCCGCCGGGACCGTCTCGGCGACGGGCACGGCGGTCGACCAGGACGACCCCGGCCCGAGCACCGTCCCGATCATCGGGCCGAGGGCGATCGCGGCGGCGACGTCGGCCGACGGCCCGACGCGGCCCAGCCCCTCCACCCGGACGACCCCGACCCCGACCTCGCGCGCCTTCTCCTGCGCCACCTGGCCGGCCCTCGCCAGGATCAGCGGCCCGATGCCGGTTTCGCCGTCGAGGACGGCCGTCGCCGTCGTCTCGCGACGGATCGTCCCGCCCGATTTCGGGTCGACCTCGCCCCGCGCGATCGCGTCGAGCCAGTCGGGGAGGCAGGCGATGCCGAAGATCGCGGCAGCCGCCGCGTCGTACCAGAGCAGCGAGCTGACGAACGAGGAGGCCCGGGCGGGGTCGACCCCGAGCCGACTCGCCAGGTCCACGCCGAAGCGCCGGAGGTCGTCGAGCCGGTAGTGGTCGTCTCGGTCCCTCACGCGATCGCCGTCGGGCGGACGGCCCCCGAGGACAGCGGGCACCCCTGAACGCAGGGCGGCCAGTCTACCCGAGCGTCGCGGCGATGTCGCGGTCCGATCCGGCGATCGCGGCGAGTTCCTCGGGCAGTCGGTCGAAGTCGGGGTGGTCGCCCGCGTGCCTCACCGTGTGCTCCCAGACGATCTCGCCGTCGCGGACGAGGACGAAGCCCGGCATCCGCCAGGGGTCTCCCTGCATCTTGCCGATCCCGTTGCCTTTGCGCGTCGCCCGGAATCCGCAGACGATCACCGACGGGCCGAACAATTGACCGAGTCCGCCCCGACCGATCCCGAAGCCCTCGTAGAAGCGGCATTCCGGGTCGGAGATGCCGCGGGCGGCCGGGTCGAACTTTGCGAAGAAAGCATTCCCCTCCGCGACCCCGGCCGGGTGGACGAAGAGGACGGGGGGCAGCGATTCCCGGACCCGGTCGGCGGCCAGGTCGGACACGCACTCGCGGCAGAAGATGCAGCCGAGGTGCCGGAGGAAGACGACCAGGGTCCCCCCCGGGTCGAGCTGATCCCGGAAGCTGCCCGGTCGGAGCCGGTAGCCCGAGACGGGCACGTCCAGCAGCGCGGGCTCGACGCGGGGAGCGGTCGTCGACATCGGATACCTCGAAGGGCGGGAGCGGGCAAGATCGGATGGGGCCTCACGATCATCGTAGTCGGCCCTCCCCTCCCGGACAGCCCTATAACCCTCGCCCTCAGGCGACGATCGGCCGCCGCGACTGGCCGTCGGGGCCCGGCCGCTCCCACTCGCGACGGACCCGCGAGAGGCCGAAGGCGCAGAGGTCGAACTCGACCGAGAGGCGGCGGAGGACGTCGGACTGGTCGCCGGTCAGGGTGCTGGCGAGATAATAGGACCGCTTGCCTTGCTCCATGAAGTCGACCAGGTGGTCGGCCGAATCGGCCGCGCGGAGCTTCGGCACGGCCTCGGGATAGACGCCGGTCCAGAAGAGGGTGAAGTCGCCGACGTGCTGGTGACACTCGCGGCGGCGGTCCGGGTCGGGGGCCGACTCGGCCTCGGCGACCATCGCCGCGACCCGGGTCAGGCGGGCGCCGTCCGCGTCGCGGATCTTCCAGACGTCCTGGCTGGGGACGAACCGGGCGAGCAGGTCGGCCACGTAGCCGACCAGCCCCGGGTCGCCGATGCCCAACTCGGTCAGGAAAGTCGCCTCGGTGAGCCCCCGGAAGAGGCGGTGAAGCGGGTGGGATTCGGGGATGACGCGCGTCATAACGGGTGTTCCTCACCCATTTGGGACACGGTTCGATGGCAGGCCCTGGCCGGGCGAGCCCTGACGCGGCAAATCATAGGCCGAGGTCGCAGATCCGACAACCGCGATCGGCCGAGGGCGTCGAGCCCGGCGGCCGGCATGGATTTTCTCAGGCAAATTGGTAACAATGCTACTAATCTGACGAGAACACGCCGCCCGCCCCCGCATTGACGTCGCGGGGCCTCGGCCGGACTCCTTACCGACCTGGCGACGGCCCCCGCGGGCCGGGCGTCGGCCGGTGGCCGGAGGATGATCGGTTGCGCATCACGTTCCACGGAGCCGCCCGGCAGGTGACGGGCAGCGCCCATCTCCTCGAGATCGGCGACCGCCGGATCCTCCTCGACTGCGGCCTCTTCGACGCCGACCGGATGGACCCGGAGGGCCCGAACCGCAAGATGACCTTCGACCCCCGCGACCTCGACGCGGTGATCGTCACCCACGCCCACAACGACCACATCGGCCGGCTCCCCTGCCTGGTCCGGGCCGGGTTTCGCGGCCCGATCTACGTCACCTCGGCCACCGGCGACATCACGAGCGTCATGCTCCGCGACAGCGCCCGGATCCAGCGCGAGGACGTCCGCAACGGCCCGGTCCGCGACCCGTCCGAGCCGCCGATGGAGCCCCTGTTCGAGCTGACCGACGTCGAGTGGGTCGTCGAGCAGTTCCACCGGCTCCCCTACACCGAGCCGACCGAGATCTTCCCCGGCATCACCCTCCGGTACCACAACGCCGGCCACATCCTCGGCTCGGCCATCGTCCAGATCGACTACCGCGAGCGCGGGAAGGATCGCCGGTTCGTCTTCACCGGCGACCTCGGCCGCCGCGACATGGGCCTCCTGCCCGACCCCGTCACGATCCAGGGGATCGACGTCCTCGTCTCCGAGAGCACGTATGGCGCCCGCGAGCTCGACCCGTACGAGAAGCTGATCAAGCAGCTCCACGCGATCGTCGCCCGGGCCACCCGGCTCCAGTCGCGGATCGTGATCCCGGCCTTCAGCCTCGGCCGGACCCAGCGGATGGTCTACTGCCTCCAGGAGCTATTCACCGTCCACAAGGTCCGGCCGATCCCGATCTACGTCGACAGCCCGCTCTCGCTCCGCCTGACCGACATCCACCGCGACTACCCCGAGGCGTACACCCCCGAGGCGCGTGCCCTGATGGACCCGGACCCGATGTACTTCGGCTCGAAGTACGTCGACTACTGCGAGACGTGGGACGACTCGCGGCGGCTGAACTTCCAGACCGGGCCGATGATCGTGATCTCGTCGTCGGGGATGTGCGAGGCGGGCCGGATCCGCCACCACCTCCGCCACGCGGTCTCGGACCCCGACAACGCGATCGTGATCGTCAGCTACCAGGCCGAGGGGACCCTCGGCCGCAAGATCGCCGACGGGGTCGAGCGGATCCAGATCATGGACCAGTGGCACGAGCTGAACGCCGCCGTCTACGTCCTCGACGGCTTCTCCGGCCACGCCGACCGCAACGACCTGGCCTGGTGGTTCGAGCAGACCGGCGGCAACATCGGCAAAGGCTTCCTCGTCCACGGCGAGCAGGCGAGCCTCGACGCCCTCGCCCCCGTCCTCCAGAAGCACGTCCTCGAGCCGGTCGTCATCCCCGAGCGGCTCGACTCGTTCGAGGTCTGAGCCCGCGCGAGGGTCCTCATCTCAGCCGAGCGCCCCGGCCAGCTCGGCGATGAACTCGCCGATCTCGGCCACGACCTCGGCGCGGGGCCTCCCCGCGGCGTCGGCGAGCCGGCGGACCAGGGCGCTGCCGACGATCAGGCCGTCGGCCACCGGGGCCAGCTCGCGGACCTGCTCGGCCGAGCCGATCCCGAACCCGATGCAGACCGGCAGGTCGGTCTGGCCCCGGAGCCACGCCACGTTCTCGGCCAGCCCCGGTGGGAGGGTCCGACGCTCCCCCGTGATCCCGGCGATCGAGACGTAGTAGATGAACCCCGAGGTCGACCGGGCGATCCGGACCGCCCGCTCCCTCGGCGTCGTCGGCGTGATGAGCTGGATGAGCTTGAGGTCGACCGCGGCGGCGAGCCCGGCCAGGCCCTCCGACTCCTCGACCGGGAGGTCCGGGACGATGATCCCGTCGAACCCGGCGCCCGCGAGCTGGCCGAGGAACGCCTCGACCCCCTGGCGGTGGACGATCGAATACGACCCCATCGCGACCAGGGGCGTCGTCGCCATCGGCCCGTCCCCGGCCGCGTCGCGGATCGCCCGGACCGTCGCGAGGATCTCGGACTGGCGGACCCCGCGACGGAGCGCCCGGGTATAGCTCGCGGCGATCACCGGGCCGTCGGCGATCGGGTCGGAGTAGGGCAGGCCGACCTCGACGATCGCGGCGCCTCGGGCGACGACCTCCTCGATCAGGGCCCGGGTCGTCTCCAGGTCGGGATCGCCCGCGGTGATGAAGGGCATTAGGGCCCGTCGCTTCTCGCGCCTCAGGGCGGCGAAGAGGGCGTCGATCCGGTTCATGGCAGGCCCAACTCTCAGGATGTCGTCGGATGCATGGCCGCCGGGTCGTGCTCGACCGCGCGGGCGTGGGGGATCTCGCCGGGCTCGACCGGGCGGACCCGGGCAGGTTCGAGCGTCAGCAGGGCGACCGTCTCGCCGTTGAGGGCGACGAACTCGACCTGGAATGCCAGGCCGTCGCGGTGGACGTGCACGACCGTCCCGACATCCCCCCTCGCCAGGCCGGACTCGGGGAGGTCGGCCGTCAGGGCGACGCAATCCAGTTCCTTGATCATCGACATGGGACTCAGGAAGGATAGGCGGTGACGAGCCTCGGACCCCGTTCGCCGTCCTCGACGATCCAGACCGAGCGGACCGAGGGCGATCGACCGCCCGGGGTCCTCAAGCTGCCCTCGACGCAGTCGATCGTCCCGAACGGCGTGACATCCACCTCGATGACCTCGTGTTCCGAGGCGTGAAGCCGGAGTGCGTTGGCGAAGTCCATCCAGCGATCGGGTCTGAATCCATGATCGACGAAGAAGGCCGCCTTGGAACGGCCGGCGGGATGGTGTCTGTTGAGGAGATAGCCGACGATCTTCGCCTCGGAGACCTCGGCGGACCCGGCCTCGGGGAGCATTAACCCATCGGCTCGCCGCGGAGCCGGGCGACCTCGAAGGCGTCCTTGTCGCCCCGGCCGGAGAGGCAGATCACCAGGGCCTTGCCCGCGCCGAGGCGGGGGGACTCCTTGATCGCCTGGGCGACGGCGTGGCTCGACTCCAGCGCGGGGAGGATGCCTTCGAGCCGGGCGAGCAGGCCGTAGGCGTCGAGTGCCTCCTCGTCGGTGACGCTCTCGTACCGGACCCGGCCGGCATCCTTCCAGTAGCTGTGCTCGGGGCCGACGCCGGGGTAATCCAGGCCGGCCGAGATCGAGTGGACGTCGTCGGTCTGGCCGTCGTCGTCCTGGAGGACGTAGCTGAAGCTGCCGTGGAGGACGCCCGGTCGGCCGAGGGTGAGGCTCGACGCGTGCTCGCCCGAGACCGTGCTCCGGCCCCCCGCCTCGGCGCCGATCAGCTCGACCGAGTCGTCGGCGATGAACGGGTAGAACATCCCGGCGGCGTTGGACCCCCCGCCGACGCAGGCGACCACCGCCTCGGGCAGGCGGCCGAGCCGGTCGAGGGCCTGGCCCCGGGTCTCGCGGCCGATGACGGCCTGGAAGTCGCGGACGATCTTCGGGAACGGGTGCGGGCCGACCACGCTGCCGATCGTGTAGTGCGTCTCGGACGACGAGCCCATCCAGTCGCGCATCGCCTCGTTCGTCGCGTCGCGGAGGGTCCGCGACCCGGTCGTGACGGCGACCACGTCCGCGCCCAGGGTCCTCATGTTGAAGACGTTGAGCTTCTGGCGGCGGATGTCCTCCTCGCCCATGTAGACGGTGCAGGCGATCCCGAAGAGGGCGCAGGCCGTCGCCGTGGCGACCCCGTGCTGGCCCGCCCCGGTCTCGGCGATCACCCGATGCTTGTTCATCCGCTCGGCGAGCATCACCTGGCCGAGCGCATTGTTGATCTTGTGCGCCCCGGTGTGATTGAGGTCTTCGCGCTTGAGGTAGATGTCCGCCCCGCCGGCGTGTCGGGTCAGCCGCTCGGCTAGGAAGAACGGAGAAGGGCGGCCGACGTAATCCTTGAGGTAGCCGTCGAGCCGGGCGACGAAGGCCGGGTCGCGGATCGCCCGGTCGTACTCCTCGCCGAGCCGGTTCAGGGCGTCCATCAGGGTCTCGGGGACGAATCGGCCCCCGAAGGCCCCGTAACGTCCCAGCGCATCGGGCAAACTGACGTCGGCTCGGCCCTTGGCGACGGTTCCGGACATGGCTCGATCGGTCCTCGCTCGCTCGACGGGTGGGCATGCCCCGGCCTTGGCCGGCGGAAGGGCCATTGTCCCGACCGCGACGGCCCCCGGTCAAGCCCGCCGACGGGCTTTCAGGACGCCGGATCGACCCCGGCCGTCTCGGGCTCGTGCTCGGTGTAGAAGTCGAAGAATTGCTGGCCGGCGAAGAAGTCGGCCATCGCCCGGCGGATCGCGCGCTGCTGCTCGAGGAGCTTGGCGTACTGGTCGATCAGCCGGCGTCGGCGGTCGGGCGGCATGTCGAGCAGGTCGGCATACGACCGGCGGCCGGTCTCGCGATCGCGGACGCTCCAGAGCCGCTTGACCCGCAGGCCCGTCTCGTCGTCCTCGTACGCGAGCATCCGGGCGTACTGCCGGGCCTTCATCTTCTTGGCGAAGGCGACCAGCTCGGCGTCGGACTCGTACCCGCCCTGGCCGTCGATCCAGGCGACGATGTCGGGCGTCGTCAGCCGGGGGCCCCGCGCCTCGCACAGTTCCTTCAGGCTCGCCACGATCTCGGCCGGTCCCATCGCCATGTTCGCCGCCCCCGTCCGCCCCGATTCGGAACGCCCCGCACATGGTAACTGCACAATCGTAACCCGGCGGTGAACCCGCGTCGACAGGTTGCTTCCCAGTTGTCCACGATGTCCGTCCGAACAATCGTCACGATCTGTCCACTCAGGCAGCCAGAGATGTCGCCAAGGCGTGGGACAACGACATAGGACGACCGATTGACGCCGCCCGGGGCCGGGGATAGCCTGGCCGGGCATGGGCCGTCCCGCGCCCCGATCGACGGCCATCACCCGACGAAAAACCGACCGCACCACCGGGAGACTGTCCCCATGACTCGGCTCCGCGTCGCCCTGATCCCGATCCTGCTCGCCGCGGCCCTGCCGCTCGCCCGCGCCGCCGGCCCGAAGGACGACGGGTTCGAGCCGCTCTTCGACGGCGGCGACCTCTCGAAGTGGACCATCCCGGAGGGGGACGGCGGCCACTGGAAGGTGGTCGACGGCGTGATCGACTACGACGCTCGGAGCGAGTCGAAGGGCCGGAAGGACCTCGCCTCCCGCGAGGAGTTCGGCGACTTCGTCCTGAGGCTCGACTGGCGGCTGAAGGAGACGCCGTACGTCAACCCGAACGTCCCGTACGTCCTGCCGGACGGCTCGCACGCCCGGGGGGTCGACGGCAAGCCCCTGAAGCTGGCGCTGCCCGACAGCGACTCGGGCGTCTTCCTCCGCGATCAGAAGGGGAAGACTCAGGTGAACATCTGGTGCTGGCCGATCGGATCGGGCGAGGTCTACGGCTACCGGACCGACCCGAAGATGCCCGCCTCGGTCCGCGCGGGGGTCACGCCCAGGACCCAGGCCGACAGGCCGGTGGGCGAGTGGAACTCGTTCGAGATCACGCTCAAGGGGGACCGGCTCACGGTGGTCCTGAACGGCGTGACCGTGATCGAGAACGCCGAGCTGCCGGGCATCCCGGACCGGGGCCCGATCATGCTCCAGCACCACGGCGGCTACAAGGACGGCAAGTACCTCGGCCCGCCCAGCCTCGTCCAGTTCCGCGACATCCGGATCAAGCGGCTGAAGTGAGGGAAAGCCCGCGCCTTGCCAGCGGACGGAGGAGACGGTTAGTCTGAGGGCCGGTGTCGGAGACACGCTGCACCCGGGTAAGGAGACCGCGCCATGGCGATCGGCGTCGCGACCGAGGACAGCACGGGCGATGACATCCGCGAGTTCCTCGAGCGGATCCACCGGGGGGACGAGGACGCGGCCCGCGAGCTGCTGACGCGGTACGAGGCGGAGGTCCGCCTCGTCGTCCGCCGCCAGCTGCCCCGGCTGCTCCGGTCGCGGTTCGACTCGGTCGACTTTCTCCAGAGCGTCTGGGGGAGCTTCTTCCACCGGGTCCGGACCACCCCCGCCGAGTTCGACGACGGGCGGCACCTTGTCGCCTTCCTGGCCCGCGCCGCGAAGAACAAGGTGATCGACGAGTATCGCCGCGCGGGGAGCCAGAAGGGGGACATGCGCCGGGAGGAGCCGCTCTGGACCGAGGGCGACCGGCCCAAGGACCTCGCCGCCCAGATCGAGACGGCGAGCCAGGTGGCCGAGGCGCACGAGACCTTCGGGAAGCTCCGCGACCTCGTCCCCGAGGAGCGCAGGACCCTGCTGGAGCTGAAGGCCGCCGGGCTGTCGAGCCGAGAGATCGGCGACCGCCTGGGGATCAGCGAGCGGACCGTCCAGCGCGTCCTCGAAGACCTCCGCCGTCGCGTTGCCCTGGAAGGCTGAATCCATGCCCGAGACCGAAGGCGTCGCGTCGACGAAGACGTGGGAAGGGGCCGCTGCGCCCGGCGCGGCCGGTCGGGTCCGCAGGTTCGAGGCCGCCTGGAGGGACGGACATCGTGGCGCGCGGCCCCGGCCGCGCGACTTCCTCCCCGAGGAGCCGGCCGACCGACCCGCCGTCCTGTTCGCCCTGCTCCGGGCCGAGATCGGGCTCCGGTGGGACGACGGCGACCGCGCCACGGTCGAGTCGTATCGCGACCTCTATCCCGAGCTCGACGCCGACGGCCTCGTCGCGCTGATCTACGAGGAATTCTGCCTCCGCGAGGAGACGGGCGAGGCCCCCGTCTCGGTCGAATACGACGAGCGGTTCCCCGAGCTGGCCGCGAGGCTCCGGCGTGTCTTCGACATCCACGACCTCGTCGGGCAGGGGGGCTCGGCCGCGTTCCGGGCGGCGACGGGGCCGGACGTCCCGTTCCCCGAGTCGGGCCAGACGACGGCGGGGTTCCGCCTGCTGGAGGAGCTGGGCCGGGGGTCGTTCGCGCGGGTCTTCCTGGCCGAGGAGCGCCAGCTCGCCGACCGGCCGGTGGCGCTGAAGGTCTCGCGGGCCGGCTCGCGCGAGCCGCAGACGCTCGCCCGGCTCCAGCACACCCACATCGTCCCCGTGCATTCGTCGCGGACCGACCCGGCGACCGGGCTGCACCTGCTCTGCATGCCCTACTTCGGCCGGGTGACGCTCGAGCGGCTCCTGGCCGAGCCGGGCCTGAAGACGGCCGCGACCGGGGCCGACGTCCTCGCGGCGCTGGACCGGCTGGACCCGACGGCGGGACCCGAGGGCATCCCGGCCCGGTCGGCCTTCGCCGGGCTCCCCTACGCCCGGGCCCTGGCCTGGTGGGGGGCGAGGATGGCCGAGGCGCTGGCGCACGCCCACGAGCGGGGGGTCCTGCACCGCGACATCAAGCCGTCGAACGTCCTGATCACGGCCGACGGCCTGCCGATGCTCCTGGACTTCAACCTGGCGCGCGACCCGCGGTCCGAGGCGTCGGGGCCGTCGATGGGGGGGACGCTCGCCTACATGGCCCCGGAGCACCTCGACGCCCTGGCCGTCGGCCACGACGACGGCGCCAGCGTCGGGCCCCGCGCCGACCTGTTCGCGCTCGGCGTCCTGCTGTTCGAGGCGCTCACGGGGCGCCGGCCGTTCGAGGTCCCGGCCGGGGCGACCTCGGTGGCCGACACCCTCCGCCGGGCCGCCGAGGGGCGTCGGGTCGCGGCCCCGTCGATCCGCTCGACCCACCCCGAGATCCCCGAGGCGCTCGAGGCCGTCGTCCTGAAGTGCCTGGCCGTCGACCCGGCCTGCCGGCACCCCGACGCCTCCGCGCTGGCGGCCGACCTCCAGGCCGTGGCCGACGACGGGCCGCTGGCCTTCGCGCGCGAGCCGTTCCTCAGCCGGTCGGCCCGCTGGGCGAGGCGGAACCGGTGGCCGATCGCCCTGGCGGGGCTGCTCGGGGTGGCGTCGCTCCTGCTCAGCAACGCCCTCGCCCGCGCCGCCGAGGACCAGCGCCGGGTCGCGGCGCTGCTCTCGGCCTGGGTCGCCGAGGCCGAGGCGCTGGCGGCCCGGCCGGGCTGCCTGCCGCAGGCGGTCGTCGGCTACGCCCACGCGGTCCGGCTCGCGGAGAGCACGCCCGACTTCGCCCGCCAGCCGCCCCTGCTGGTGAGGCGCGACGAGGCGAGGTCCGGCCTCCTCCGGGCGGACGCCCGCCTGGAAGCGGCCCGGCTCGCCGCCGTCCTCGGCTCGACCGCCGACGCGATGCTCGCCCGCCCCCCCCGGTCGCCCGAAGGCATCCGCGTCGGCCTCACGCGGATCGACGCCGCGGTCGGGCCCTTCCTCGACCCGGCCCGGCACCCGATGCTCGACGGCCCGGCCCGCGACCGGGCGATCCGACGGGTCGAGTCACTCCTGTTCGCCCGGGTCCTGCTCCTGAGGAAGCTCGACCCGGCCGACCGCGATCGGCCGCTCTCGACCTGCGCCCTCGGCGAGCGGTCGGCCCGTGACAAGGCCCCGTGGGACGCGCTCCGGGCCCGGCTCCTGGGCGCGTCGGAGCCGGTCGGGCCGCCGGCCGTCGCCGACCCGAGGGATGCCGGGGACTGCGTCCTCCTCGGCCTGCTCGCCGAGGACCAGGGCCGGATCGGCCCGGCGCTCGCCTGGTTCGAGCGCGCGGCCCGGCTCGATCCCGGCGAGCCCGGGCCGGCCCTGGCGGTCGCCCGGCTCTCGGCCGCCGCCGGAGACCTCGACCGGGCGGTCGACTCGGTCGTCCGGGCCATCGACACGGCCCGGTAATCCTCCGTCGCGGGTGCCGGCCCGTCTCAACTTGGTCTGGCACCGCAGGCCCGGCCGGGAGGGACCTGACCGATCGGGTCAGGTCCGCGCCGTCGCGGCCGGTCGGCGCGTGGGAAATTCGCGCATGGCCTGATCCTTGCATCAGGGAAGCTCGTATAGAATAGAGACGTACCCCCGCGACCCACCTGTCGGATGCAGCGGAGCCTACCCCGATGAAACCCTCTCGCGTCGCATGGATCGGCGTTGGTGCGGTCGCGATGACCGCCGGGCTCGGCCTCGGGCCGATGCCGGCGCGCGGCCAGGCCCCGGCCGACCCGACCCAGACCCCGATCGTCGCCGCCAATGCCCCGGCCGACCCGAGCCTGATCGCGGTCGCCGACCCCCTGCCGCCCCCGGCGGATCAGGTCAACACCGATCCCCGGGTCAAGCCGCTCACCGAAGGGCCGCTCCACGAGGCCTTCCTCTCGCGGGCCAAGGACCGCGAGCCGGTCCACACCGCCAAGGCCCCGCCCGACCCGATCGTCGAGCGCCCCGCCGTCGACCCCCCGAGCGAGAAGGCCCAGTGGATCGAGGGCTACTGGGAGTTCGACCCCGCCAAGGACGACTTCATCTGGGTCACCGGCACCTGGCGCGTCCCCCCGCCGGGCCGCCTCTGGGTCAACGGCTACTGGAAGCGCGACGACAAGGGCTGGTACCGCGTCGTCGGGTTCTGGAGCGACCGGAAGACCGATCGCGTCGACTACCGGAAGACCGGCCCGCCCGAGGATCGGCCCGCCGAGGAGATCGGCGAGTCCCCCGGCGCCGATTACTTCTACATCCCGGGCGTCTATGCCCCCGATGGGGACGGCGTCGCCTGGCGTAAGGGCTTCTGGGCCAAGGCCCAGGCCGGCTGGTCGTGGGTCCCGGCCCAGTGGATCCGCCAGGCCGAGGGCTGGGTCTTCCAGGAAGGCTACTGGGACCGGACCCTCGAAGACCGCGGCACCCTCTTCACCCCAGCCCAGGTGACGAACACGAACGCCAACCCGGCGGACGGCCCAATCGTCTATCAGCCCCTCTCGCAGGTCTCACCCCAGGACTATGGCCTGCTCTACGGAGCTTTCGGCCGGCCGAATAGCTATTACGATGGCTACCCCGGCTGCTACTACGATAACGCGGGCCAGTATTACGGGTACGCCTCCTACGGCAACCTCGGCTCCTACGGCGGATACCTCGACTACCCCTATTCCGGCAACTACGGCTACCCCTACCTGACGTCTTACAACGGCTATGGGTATGGCGGATACGGCGGGTATGGTGGATACGGCGGTTATGGCGGGTATGGCTACGGCGGTTACGGCAGGTTCGGCGGCCTCGGGTACGGTGCCGGCCTGCTGAGCGGCCTGTTCCTCGGCCGCGGCCTGGGACTCGGATACTATGGCCTGGGTTACGGGTCGTCCTTCGGCGGCTTCGGGTACGGCGGATATGGTGGCTTCGGCGGTTACGGGTACGGCTACCCGTACGGGCTTGGCCTCGGCCTCGGCTTCCCCTTCTTCGGGGGCTTCGGCTACGGCGGCTATGGGTACGGTGGTTACGGATACGGCGGGTATGGCTATCGGAACCACGGCTACGGCCACCGCGGCTACCCCTATTACCCGGGCAATCAGCACAACTTCGTGAATAACGGGAACTTCTACAACCGAGGCCTGATCAACAACGGGACGATCAACAACACCACGAACAACTTCTACAACAATTACAACAACCGGAACGTCGCCGGGAACCGGGTGAATAATTTCGCCGCGGCGAGCATCCCGGGCCGGTCGCTGCTGGCGAATCCGGGCGGACGGCCCTTCGGCGGGGTCCAGGCCCCTCCGGCCTCGCACGCCTACGGCAACCCGTTCCACGGGGCGAACAGCATCGCCGGGGCCGGCAACCACACGGTCAACCCCGCGGGCGGGCTGGCGTCGAGGTCGTGGAGCCCCGGCTTCAACGGCGTGTCGCACAATGCGATCCAGCACACCGTGGCGCGTCCGGCCTTCGTGAACGGCAACGCCGCCACGAACCTGGGCGCTGCCGGTCGCCCGGGTATCAACCGCGGTGTCGGCAACATCGGCGGCAACACCGCCGGGTTGGGCGGCCTGAACACCAACATGCCCCACCTCGGGGGCCAGAACGGACTCGGCGGCCTGAACCACAATCCCGGCCTGGGCGGCGTGAATCACAACCCAGGGCTCGGCAACGGGCTCAATCACAACCCCGGGCTCGGCCACAATCCGGGCTTCGGTGGCGGCCCCGGCCAGAACCCCGGGCTCGGTGCGGGCCTGAACCATAACCCGGGTCTGGGCAACGGGCTCGGTCACAATCCGGGTCTCGGTGCCGGCGTGAACCATAACTTCGCCCAGGGCGGGACGCAGGGGCTCGGTAACACGCCGATCTACCGCGGGGGTGCGAACGGCGGCGGGGTCAACCCCGGCGGCTTCAATCCCGCCCACGCCTCGGCGCCGGGGTCGCAGCCCTTCGGCGGCCACATCCCGAATCACGCCGGCGGCGTGCCGAACTACGGCGGGGGGGGAATCGCCCACCCGAGCTTCGCCCCGCAGGCCGGCAATCTCGGCGGCGGGATCCCCCGGGGCGGATATGGCGGCGCGATGCCGCACGTGGGCGGGGGCTACGGCGGCGCGATGCCGCACATGGGCGGAGGTTACGGCGCGGCCCCGCACATGGGGGGAGGCTACAGTGCCGCTCCTCACATGGGCGGGGGTTACGGCGGCGGGGCCCCGCATATGGGCGGAGGTTTCAGCGGGGGCCATGTCGGCGGGGGCCATGTCGGCGGCTTCAGCGGGGGCGGGATGGGCCACGTCGGCGGCGGCGGTGGCGGCCATGCCGGCGGTGGCGGCGGCGGCCACGGAGGCGGCCATCGTTGAGCCCCGCGAGGGCTGACGATGGGCCCTGGATCATCTCCGGCCCGGCGGGAGTTCTCTCCCGCCGGGCCGGTTTTCTTGCGCGGGGGTCGTTTTCTTGGTGGCCGCGTGGGCGACCCCGCGGCCGATCAATGTCGGAAATGGCGACGGCCGGTGAGGACCATGGCGAGGCCGGACTCGTCGCAGGCCGCGACCGTCTCGTCGTCTCGCTTCGAGCCGCCGGGCTGGATGATCGCCGTGACGCCGGCCCGGGCGGCGACGTCGGGGCCGTCGCGGAACGGGAAGAAGGCGTCGGAGGCGAGGACCGCCCCGGCCGCCCGCGCCCCGGCCTTCTCGACGGCAATTTTGACCGAGTCGAGCCGGCTCATCTGCCCCGCGCCGACGCCGACGAGCTGCGTCCCGCGCGCCAGGACGATCGCGTTCGACTTCACGGCCTGGCCGATCCGCCAGGCGAAGTCGAGCGCCTCCCGCTCCTCGGGGGTCGGCCCCCGCCGGGTGGCGACCCGGCCGGCGGTCGGGTCGGGCTCGACGACGTCCCAATCCTGGACGAGCAGCCCGCCCTCGATCCGCCGGAGGTCGAACCCGGACGGCGGCCGCCCGCCCGGTCCGAGGGGCCCGTCCAGGTCGAGGATGCGGACGCTGTTCTTCCACGAGGGCCTGGTCGTGAGGGTCGCGAACGCGTCGTCGTCGAACCCCGGGGCGAGGATCGCCTCGAGGAACCGGCCGGGGACGCAGAGCCGCTCGGCCGTCTCGCGGTCGACCCGCCGGTTCAGGCCGACGATCCCGCCGAAGGCGCTCACGGGGTCCCCTTCGTACGCGAGTTCGAACGCCTCGGCGAGCCCGCCCGCCACGGCACCGCCGCACGGGTTGTTGTGCTTGAGGATCACGGCCGCCGGGCCGGCGAACATCCGGACGAGCCTCAGGGCGCTGTCGAGGTCGAGCAGGTTGTTGTACGAGAGCTCCTTGCCGTGCCGGACCTTCGCGGTGGCGAGGTTGGGGCCGACGGGGGCGGGCTCGGCATAGAAGGCGGCCCGCTGGTGCGGGTTCTCGCCATACCGGAGCACGGCCCGGCGGGCGAAGGCCGGGGCGACCGAAGTCGGGAATGGGTCGTCGCCGGCCTCGCTCGCGACGGCCCGGGCGAGGTAGTCGGCGATGGCCCGGTCGTACCGCGCGGTCCGATCGAACACGACGCGGGCGAGCCCGAGGCGGAACGCCAGGGTGGTGCCGCCCGAGGTCTCGAGCGCGTCGATCAGGGCCGGGTACTGCCCGGGGTCGGTGAGGACGGCGACGAACGGGTGGTTCTTGGCCGCCCCCCGGATCAGGCTCGGCCCGCCGATGTCGATGCTCTCCACGGCCTCGTCGAGCGTGACCCCGGCCTTCGCGACGGTGGCCTCGAACGGATAGAGGTTGACGACGACCAGGTCGATCGGCTCGATCCCCTGGGCCTCGATCGCGGCGAGGTCCTCGGCCAGGTCGCGGCGGGCGAGGATGCCGCCGTGGAGCTTCGGGTGCAGGGTCTTGACCCGGCCGCCGAGGATCTCGGGCTGGCCGGTGTAGGCGGAGACCTCGGTCACATCCAGCCGGGCCTCGACGAGCGCGGACCGCGTCCCGCCGCTGGCGAGGAGGTGGACGCCGCGCGAGGCGAGGGCGCGGGCGAGGTCCAGCAGGCCCCGCTTGTCCGTGACGCTCAGCAGGGCGCGCCGGATCGGCAGGACGTCTTCCATCGGTGCGGTCTCCGCCGGCCTCCGGGAATGCAAAAAGTCGGGCGGGGCGGGCCCACCCGACTTGCGTCGGTCCGATCCTTATATCCGACGCCGCGCCCCGCGTCACCCGTCTCGGGCCCAGAGGGGCTTGGTGACCTACTTGGGGGCGCCGGGCATCGGCGGATCACCGGCACCGGCACCGGCACCGGCGGGGGCTGCACCGGCGGGAGGTGTCGCGGCCTCGTTCGGGATCGTCCCTTCGGGGTTCGGGATCGGCGCCCGGGGGATCACCGGGCCCTCGGGATAGCCCTCGGGGGGGATGTAGCCGAAGGGCTTCTGCTTGGGGTCGCGGAGCGGGGCGGGGCGGACGGCCCCGGTCTCGCGGAGGCAGACCAACATCCCGGACCGGCTGGCGATGTAGACCCGGTCGTTGAGCCGGTTCGTCGGCCCGAGGCCGAACTCGCGGATGTTCAGCCCGGCCCGCTCGAACGTGGCGCGCGGGGTGAAGAGGATCGCCCCGGTCGCCCGGTCGACGATGAAGAGGTCGCCGTCGCGCGACTCGAGGTAGACCCGCTTCGCCGTCACCCCGAGCAGCGGGCCGCCGAGGGTCGAGATCGTCCAGTTCGGCTCGCCGCTGAGGGCGTTGACCGACGAGAGCGAGCCCAGGGTGTTCACGACGAACACCTCGTCGTCCGCCACGAGCGGCTCCTGCTCGATCGGGCCGCCCGTGGCGTAGCTCCATTTGGTCTCGCCGTTGAAGAGGTCGACGGCGTAGAGGCTCCGGTCGAGCGAGGGCACCAGCAGGGTCCGGACCCCGTGGGCCCCGAGCGGGGCGGCGATCGGGCCGCCCGACGCCCAGCGGAAGAGGGGCATGAGGAAGTCGGACCGCGACGCGTAGAGCCGCCCGTCACGGCTGGCGAAGGCGACGACCCGGCCCGCCGGGTGGGGGCGCGAGGCCACCTCGGCGTTGGTCTGGATGTTCCAGGCCGGTCGGCCGGTCTTGGCGTTGAAGGCCAGGAGCTTGCCGGAGATCAGGCCGACGAAGACGTGGTCCTCGTCCGCCGAGGTCGGCCCCGCCGGCAGCGCATCGAGCGGGGCGGTCCAGATCTCCCGGCCGCTCACCCGGTCCAGCGCGTGCAGCCGGTTCGAGTTCGTGACGAACACCGTCGTCGGGTTGGCGGAGGCCGGCTGGGCGTCGACGGCGTGGTTGCCGAAGTTCGTCGACCAGAGGAGCCGGCCCGACTCGGAGTCGAACAGGTGGAAATTCGCCTGGTTCGTCTGCGCGAAGACGTAATTCTCGTCGATGCTCAGCTCGAGGACCCGCTCGGTCTGCGAGAGCGGGATCACGTTGTACCAGTGACGCTCGAGCCCTAGCCGCGCCAGCGCGGTCCGGGTCGGGAGCAGGTCCTTCGAGAACGGCATCTGGGCCCGGGCGTGGCCGGTCGCGAGGACCAGGCCGGCCAGGCCCAACAGGAGACGATGGGTCATAACCCGATCCTTTCGATTGCCGGCGCGGCCGTTGATGTCCGGGGGCGTGTCGCTCATCCATCCTTGCCGACGTCCGCCCCCCAGTCAAGTTGGGCCGTCCGGGAACTTGGGGGGGCCTGCCGGGCGATCAGGCCCCGGCGGCTGGGTCGTCGGGCCAGTCGGGCGGGGCAGGGTCGGCGGGAGGCGGCGACGGCGGCGGGGCCAGGCAGATCGGGCAGGCGTCGGCGATCCCCCGGTACGGGCGGGCGCATCGAGGGCAGAGGCCGGCCCCGCGGCGGAGGGTCGGCAGCGAGGCGCGGAGGCTCGCCCCCTCGACGGTCCGGGCGAACCGATCGGCGACCTTCGCGGCCAGGTCGGCCACGTCGGGCCGGACGCTCCCGGCCCGGAGGCGTCGCATGATCAGCGCCAGGAACCACTTGACCAGCTCGGCGTCGACCTCGCGGCAGTCGTCGGCGGGGAGGGTCGCGGCCATCGCGTCGCGGATCTCGAGCACCCGGTCGGGGTCGTTCGCACCCTGGGCCGCCTTGAGCTCGTCGGCGAGCCGATCGCCGTCGGTTGCCCGCGCCGCCGCGAGGTCGGCCGCGAGCCGGGGCGCCTCGGGATGGTCGGGGACCTCGGCGAGCAGCGACTCGGCGGTCGCCCAATCCCGGTCGGCGATGGCCCGGCCCACCGCGGAGAGGTCGACGGGCGAGGGGACGGGGGCGGTCACTGGCTCCGGGGCGACGGCCGACGTCGGCCGCGCTTCGAGGGCCGCGGCGATCCGGTCGAGGCGATCGAGGACCGGCCGGAGGTCGAGGCCCGGCGACGGGCCGGACTCGGGCATCGCCGGGGCCGGCCTGCGGCCCAATCGCCAGTTGCCGACCGCGAAGGCGGCGAGGATCGCGCCCGAGGCGAGCCCGCCGGCGAGCCGTCCGGTCGTCCCCTCGACGTTCCAGGACCCGACCATCCCGGCGAAGGCGAGCCCGAGCAGGAGGTTCAGCAGGGACGTCGGGGCGGACGGGGGTCGAGTCGGGCCGGAGGGCCGGTCGGCTTCGGTCATCGGTGCAGGGGGCCTTGGTCCGGGGCGAGGGTCGTCCGTCATCGAAGGTCGGGGCCGGGCCGTCGCGCCTCGGCTCCCCATTCTAGGCCCGGGACGGACGTGAGAAAACACGGGGGGGC
>JAABUQ010000833.1_pt1 | contig 71021 bp, 61 predicted proteins | sample 5560001 | NCBI WGS metagenome assembly JAABUQ01 (sample SAMN10711888, study PRJNA513371) | rock metagenome | isolation source: Antarctica rocks | place: Antarctica: Victoria Land, Finger Mt nord | collected 2015-12-18 | reverse complement strand
GCATGGAGAGCCGGATGCGGGGAAACTCGCACGTCCGGTTCGGAGCGGGGGATGAAGAAACCTGCCTCAGCAACGGGGTAAGGCGCTTCATCCCTACTCTACCGGCGACAGCCGCAGCCCTCTCACTTTTATGGGGAGGGTCAAGAACCGCCGTTTCCGAGGGAGAACCACAGCTGAACAGGCTCGGATTGGAGGCAAGGCGCGCAGGATCAGCGCCGGCGGAGCCGGCGTGATGGCGTTGGTAACCGACCGGGGCAGAGCGTCCTGCACAAAGCTGGCGTCTGGCCAACTCACCTTTTATCCGGTTCGAGTTCCTGCGGTCAGCAGGTCCCGCGACCATAATCCCGTTTGCTGCGGGCTCGACGCTCCAGGGGATGGGACCCATCTCTAATGACGGCGTTTTTCAGCCAGTAAGAGGGCCGGTCACACATCCTCCCGGTTCTCCCCTGTCGGGCAGGGGATCTGGGGAACTCAGGCGATGATGGCACCCGTCGGCACGAGGCCCGTCGTCGCATAACGCCAGAGCGCGACGAGGAGCTTGCGTGCGAGCGCCACGATCATGACCCGCCGGATTCGACCGGCCGCGCCGTTCGTCCGCTCGTTGAACCACTGCGACAGCCTGCTTTGCGGCTGGTGATGAAGCCAGCGCCAGGCGATCTGCAGCATGTGCGAGCGGAAGATGGCGGGGCCGGTCTTGGCGATGCCCTGGTCCCGGCTGATGCTTCCGCTTGCCCACGGCATCGGCGCCAGTCCGCTCCACGCGGCAAGCTCGCGTCGGTTGTCGAACTTGCGCCAGAAGGCCTCGCGCACGAGGACCGATGCGTCATTCGGACCCACGCCTTTAATCCGGGCGAGCGCCGCGATCATCGCGGCATCGGTGTCGATCGGGCCCTGGTCGCGCTGCGGAATGTCGGTCTGCTTGCCGAGAGCGATGGCGTTGCGCTCCGCACTGACGTCCTTCAGCTGGTCGATGACCACCCGAAGACGACCAATCTCGCGTCGAAGCTCGTCCTTCAACCGCGGTCCAAGCGGGCGACCATCGCCGGTGACAAGTGCGTCGAGCTGCTGCTCCGCGCCGCTGGCGCGCGGGTCGAAGCCGATGATCCCTTGCGTCAGCAACAGTCCCCGGATGCGGTTGCTATGCGCGGTGCAGTCATACACCAGGCTCTGTCGTTCCCGAACGAGCCGGCGATGGTCCTCCTGCTCCACACTCGGGACGTTGACGGCGCTGAGCACCTGGTCCTCGCCTCTGTTGTAGGCCATCAGCGCACGAATCATCGCCTTCGCGTCGATCCGATCCGTCTTCGCACGCTTGGCTCGTCGGTTGACCAGCAGGCTGGAGGGATCGATCACCAGAACGTGGAGCCCGGCGGCCGCGAGCCGGCGGTAAAGCCAAAACCCTTCGTACCCGGCTTCGTAACAGCACAGGACAGGCACGTCGGCGATGCCGACGATGTCGGCGGCACGCGACCGGAGCCGTTCGACCAGGCCGAGCAAGGCGGCTGCGTCGCCCCATTCGACGGTATGGATGCCCACCTTAGTCGACGTGGGAATGTGAGTACCGACCACCCACTTCGACCGGCTCATCTCGATCGAGACAAAGATCGGATCAGTGGCAATAGACGGAGCTGGGGCGGCAACTTCTTTCTCGGCAAGCATGTCGAATCCTTCCAGAGTTTAGCCCCCGCGCAGCCAAGTATGGCCGCGTAGCGCTCATCCCCATAGGATCTCTCACCCAGGCGTTGCGGGGCAGAGCACCTGCAGAAGCAGTCGACAGCCCAAACGAATTTCGATACGCCAGTGGGCAGCATTACATTGCGTCGGGCAAGTTAAAGAAGAACGGCTGAAGAGTTAAAGTCTCATCGTGATTCGGCCGTCGAGTGCTCGTACAAGCTGGATATGCTCACCGTCAGAAAGGTCCATCCGACCAGCTTCCTTAATAACCCAGGCGTGTCGAGCGTCCCTGTAAACTCGCCACAAGCTGGTAACCCCGCCCGGTGCCTCAATCTGCAGATGCCCCTCTGGAATGGCAATCGAACTGGCAAATCGGATCATTGCGTCGGTGGCTGAGTAAACGCCGAAGCCGATACTTTCCTTTACAGCCGCGAGGGAGCCGGCGACCTCGAACGCCTCTCGTCCAGCCAAGTTCGAGAATCGGGTGACGACCAGCAACTGACCTTGATGAGCCCGTATCGAGTGCTCCCAATCAAGCTTCATCCGGTTAGCAACGACCACCACGGCCCGTGGTACTCGTTGGACAAGCGTCATTGCCTCGCCCAAGTCGATCCCAAGCTCGCGCGACAAAATGGTTGCGCAATCCGCCTGTGGCTCACCGTATCGAAAAGCTCGCACCTGCGGTAGGACGTGTCGCTCCAGCGAGTGTGAAACCAACTCGACCTCAACAACAAACCAATGTGATCGGTCGCGAGCAACCATTGCCAGGTCCGGCTTTCGAACGTCGTCCTCGTAGAGGAAACGGCCTCCGAAAACGACGCACTGGTATTGCGGGAATAGGCACCCGAACGCTCGCAGCGTTACGGCCTCAAACTCAGTTTCGCTCGGCAGGTCCGGATCGCACAACGCGAAGACCTGATCGGCTTGGCACGGCGTCACCATCATGGTTCTCATGCCCGGCTCCAATTCACATCGGCCACACCGTCCAAATCGGCTTCCTCCGCCTTGAGCCGCTCGATCTCCGGACCCGTGGCAACTAACGTGTATACAGTCGCACGAGCCTTTCCGATTGCGGGCCTGAGAACTCGCCCCAATCTCTGGATGCGTTGGCGCCGGGTCGCCGTACTCGCCGCTATAATGCCGATTTCGGTCTCTGGTACGTTGAAGCCTTCATCGAGAGCGCGGCAGGTAACCAGCACGTCGACCTGGCCCGCTCGGAATGCGGAAAGCGCCGCGGCTCGAGCCTTAGAAGGAAGCCCCGAGTGGTAGAGGGCGGAGCGCACCTTCGCTTCGGTCAGAACATGGTGGATCACGGTGCAGGCTTCGACATCCTCGTGGAAGACGAGGGTGCGACGTCCGCGATTGGCAGCGATCAGCCGCAGAGTGATCTCAACCCGTAACGGGCTGAGGTTCAGCAGACGGGCTCGCCGGAGATAAAGCCGGACCGTGTCGGGACCGTCCGGTCCGTTCTGTGAAATTGAGCGGCCGATTGAGCGGGTAAGCTTGGCGTAGGCTTCAGCCCGATCGTGCTCCAGTTCGAAGACGACGTTGTTGAGATCGAACGGGACGATGACGCCGTCGCGCTTCGCGTCAGCGTAAGTGTATTGGTAGATGACGTCGCCCAAGGCGGGGACCAGGGTTGCTCGCAAGCCATCGTCATACGGCCTTTCCGGCGTGGCGGATAAGCCGAGACGGTACGCCGCCGGTAGGTCGAGCACGGCGGCGAAAGATGGGCTCGCCGCCTTGTGGCATTCATCGACGACGAGCATCAATTTGTCGCTCGACCATGTCGGCTGGAGCCTCGAAACCGTATTAAGGACACCGACATTAATGGTGCCGCGGACAAGCTTGCGACGTCCGCTCAGGACGTTGATGTCGTCAAGAGGGACCGAGAAGAAGGCGGCGGCCTCGTCCCACCACTGGTCCGCAAGCGCGGTAGTGGGGACAACGACGAGAGTGGTCTCGGGTCGAACCCGCCTAACGCACTCCAGTGCGAAGATCGTCTTACCGCCGCCGGTGACTGCCCCGACGATCCCCCGATTGCCGTTATCCTGCCAAGCCTGAAGTGCCTCGGCTTGCCATGTTCGGAGTTGCCGGACAGTCATGAAGAGCTACGCGCCCGCGACTGCCGTCCTGAGGTCATCGCGTTCCAGCGTCGCCGCCGCGTTATCGATCCGGAGTTCTTGCACCCGCAGCAAGGCATCTTTTGAGCGGCGTACGCTGTTAGGGTTCACCACAGCCTGTTGTTTGTGCACCTTGTATTCGGAGATCGCGTCGTAGATGTACTGACGAATACACTCGTCGATCGCTTCGGAGGTCTCCAGCGATTCATAGTAGGGGTGAAGCTTGTTGATGACGATGTTGATCGAATCAGGTTGGGCACCGGCAACGATCGCGACATATGGATCATGCTCGCTCCGCTCTTGAAGCGCGACGCTAATATGTAGCTGGTTCGCGACAACGAACCGCGCGAGATAATCGTCGGCCGCCAGAGCTGCGACTTGGCGCTCATTGTTGACGACGATTGCTTCGATCGGCGGCAGGATTGTGTTCTGCACGGCATCGCCCATCTCGGCGCTGCCGAACTCCTGGCTAATTGTTTGGACTAGGTCGCGAATCTTTTCTCGCGTCCAGAGCTGCGTCTTGTCGCCCCGGCGCTTGGTGGCATAAGCGCGGTAATCGCTTGTGATTGCGGCAAGCTTTGTCTCCAGCTCCTCTTCTTCGTCGCCTTGGAAGAGGATCGCGTCCTTCGTGTGTGAGACCTCGAACCCATCAAGGTTCAACACGCCGGTCAGGCGTTGGGCGACAAGGTTGTTGCCGCCCTCGTCGTCAACGCCGGCGAAGATGGATCGCGGCTTCCAGGCATTGGGGAAGCCCTGAATCTGTCGTCCGTTCTGGAAAAGCGAGAAGCCGCCGTATTTGCGGCCGCCCTTTCGCAAGACGCCAACCCAACCCGTCACGGGCTTGCCCCCGACCACAAGTCGATCCAGCTCCAATTTCATTGGCACGCCTTGCGAATCCGTGTCGAAAGGCGCGTCATCGGGAACAGTAATTTCCTCGCCGCCATAGAGGAGTTTCAGTCGGCCGGAGAGTAGGTCGTTACGGTACATGGAGCCGAGATAAGCCCGGATGTTCTCTTCCGTGCGTTTCTGGATGTTGCGGTTCAGTTCCGATATTTCGATCGTCGTGTAGTGTGCGTCCGTGCCGGCTGCCTCGACAGTCAGCGGGACCTTGGCCCCGCGGTACGCGATCGCCTCGACGTCTATATCGGCTGTCCATTCCTCGTCGCTGCCCCACTCGGAGGTGATCACCTTCCAGCGCTTTCCGATCCAGCAAGCAGCGGTCTTCATCCCCATCCCGTACTTGGACCGGCCTTTACTGTCCGCGGTTGGGTGGGCGATCCTAAGCGCCTCGGTCAGGTCCGCTCGCGTCATGCCGATGGAGTTGTCGGTGATCGTGATGCGCCGGTCGAGCTTATGGTATGTGATGTCGACGACGAGCGGGGTGCCTTCCTCGCGCAGCACCTCATCGACGATTCCTTCGTAATTAGTTCTCGATTGGGTCGAGTTGTCGATGAATTCGGCCAAGGCGTGCCACATCGTATAGCTCAGCCGACTATACGCGCTAAGGGCTTGAGGCCCAATCTGGAGCTCGGCTTCAGCGATCGACATGGCTACCCCAACTCTCCCCCAAACGACTCAGTCGATGGCGTCTCAGCACGCAATTCTGGGAACCGTCCACGCGAGCCGTCGACGTACGCCTTCTCAGCCTCGACCGTTAGCCAGCGTCGGCCTAACTCTTCTGCGACTCGCCCAGTCGTGTTCGAACCACCGAAGGGGTCAAGCACGAGATCGGCACCCTCGGTAAGGAACTGAATAAAGAATGCCGACAGCGAGGATTGCATCCGCGCCGGATGAGAGGGCAGCTTGTTGCTCTCGCAATAACTCCGGTAGTCTGCATCCCATTTTGTGCCGGTGAACTTGAGCAGCGCTTCTGGATAGTGCTCGCCGGTTAGGTCCAGGACATTAGGGGCGATCGCGCCACCGTGGTCCGTGAGGAAACCCTTCTCAGAAATGACATGGCCGGACGGCCTTACGCCGGCGTTGTATGATTGGCGCTTCAGTAGCTGCTTCATATCTTTGCTGTAAGGGTTAAGTACTCGGCGGTTATCTGCTTTCGGGAACTGCGCCTTCGACATCCACCAAACGTGCGTAAAAGAGTCCTTCAGGCGAGCCCGCTTTAGGTTCACCCATGCCGCCGGGCTCGGCAACCGCGCGGGATTATGACAGATCACGTGCTGGCACAGATTAAGCTTGGCCGCCCGCTTAAACGCGAGCAGCGCCTCAAGAGGAAGCGTCGACATGATCGGCGCTCCCTCCTCCCAAGCGTTGCCTATCTCGATGACGATGGAACCATCGTCAGTCAGGAGATTGGTAAGGGGCATAGCTAGCTCCTCAAGCCATGCGATGTATCTCTCGCCAGTCTCGTTGCCGTATCGTTTCTTGCGCACCAGCGGGAAGGGAGGCGATGTCACGATGAGGTTGACCTTGCCGGTCAACTCGAGAAGCGGCGGACTCTGCAGCGCGTCTTCAATTTTGGCATGCAGCATCGTCCCTAATCGGGTGCGATACCCTGTACTTACGGGGGCGGTGCACGGGGTTTCTAAGGGTAGCTTCACAACCTTTGTCACTGCACGAAATCCGCGTTTGAATTGTCGCGCGCAGCGGAGAGGGTTGCGGCAGCGTCTCCGTTCGCAGACCCCGCAGACGACACGGCCACAATTAGTTTGTACGCGAATAGAGCGGCCTCCCCATCGATCTTCTGAGAACCATACGGATCATCTCGCGCAGAGCAACAATCGACGATCCGTGTCCGATCTTGCCTATCTGCTCCTGCCAACTGGGGCATCACAAATTGTTGGGTATCCCGACGGCTCGGACGGACACGCGGGCTGGCGATGAAGCCGAAGCAGAATCTATTCATGCGCGAACACCCGAGGTGGTCCGCAAACGCGCGTCGCTTACAATTGGCATCAGTCGCTCAGCCAAGTCGGCTACGACGGTGGGGAGGTCGGGCGCATCGACGGTGAGGTCGTCGACGAAGGCGCGCCACTGCCGCGTCTTGGCTGGGTCAGCACCGAAGGCCTCGGTCAACGCGTCCGGCGGCACCTCCGGGAGAGGCGTATTCCTGCGCGCGAAGGTGGCTTCGACCGCGCGTGCCAAGCCGTTGCGATCGAGCTCGTACGAACGGAGTAGGCTCCAGACGTCGTATAAGTCCTTCATGCGGCTGTTGGCGCGCCCGAGCGCGACCATCGCTTCGAACTTCTCGGCAACGACGGTCTCGGGCGCGTAGGCACGGATCCGGGGGCGAGGAAGGTCCAGGAGGACGGGATAGTCGATGTCGAGCAAGCCGTGTTCGACAGCATCGCCGAACGCCACGTCAATCACGACTGAAATGCGGGCCACGCCTAGGGTCGCGATCGTCCGCAGGCGGACGCCGCCATAGGCGGCGTTCTCTCGGATCGGCGCAGCGGTCAGACCAGCGCTGTCGAAGACGACAGCGTCGTCGACCTGGATGGCCATGATCTCCGCGAAGGTCGTCCGCAACCGATCCGGCGCTGAGTCGCCGAAGCCGAGCAGGTCCAGGTCTCGCGTTCCGCGCAGCGGATCGTCGAACCAGGTCATCACCAGCATCCCGCCCTTCAGCACGAAGCTGTCGGCATGGCGGGATCGTGCGAGCCGGTCGAGGAGCCGCTCTAGCGCGTAGCGCGTCAGCACGAGCTCGAACGCCAGCGCCTTGTCGCGCGAATACGCGAGCAGCCGTGCACGGACGGAGGCGGCGAGATCGACGACGGGCCTACGCATCGGTGGCCAGCGTCTCGAGATAGGGCCGGATCTTCGTCCAAGCGCCGAGCGCCTGCGCCTTCTCGGCGACCGAACCGACGGTCGCGGTCCGAGAGCGGAGCAGTTCCTTCAGGCCTTCGATCGCCAGCGGAATTCCGACGAGGCGTTCATGCCGGAAGAGGTCGACGACAGTTCGCACGGCACCGAAAACCTTGACCTCGGCTCCTTCGACGCGGGCGTGCTCGACGTCGGCGGCGAGCAGCGTCTTTGAGTAGCGGACTATGCGGATCGGCGGCGTGTCGAGCTTGGGTGCCCAGTCCTTGTGGCCAATGGCGAGCCAAACCCGCCTTGGGTGCTGGTCGGTCAGGCCGTGGAAGGCGAGCGCCGAGACGAGGCAGACGACGGCGCGGGGCACGCGCTTCGCGGCTTCCGCAACCGTATGCTGTTCTTCCAACGGGGCGTCGGCGAGCTGGTAGAGCCCTCGTCCGAGCCTTACAACGACCCCATCGGCCGACATGCGGCTGAGCGTCGCGGCAGTTATACCGCGTGACCGCAGTTCGCCGGCACGCATCAGACCCTGCTCCCGCAGCATGCCTTCGGCGCGCACCCACTGCGTAGCGCTACGACCATAACCTCGGACTCGGGTGGCCTCCATCCGAGGTTTCGTATCATCGTCCCGGTCGTCGCGCCAGCCCCGCCTACAACGGCATCCCATTTACGCCGAACAGCGCTTGCACCATTTTCTTGGCTATCAAGCTGCGGCAAGCTGCGCCTTCGCAACGACGGCATCTGGGTGGTCACCCTTAGGACCGAGCCGATAGCGGCCATAGCCGACGCGCTCGAGAAGTCCTGCTTCACAGAGCTTCTTCAGCTGACACCGATATACGCACACGCCGCCGAGCTGGTCGGCGGTCACGATCTCAAGCTGCCGAGCAAGGGCAACGGCCCTGTCGCGATACGTCGGTTTCCGGGTTCGTAGTGCTCTCGGTGTCTTTGGCGCGGAGCCGGTCCCTCTCGGCCGTCGCCGGCTGTCCCTGGGTAGTGGTATGTCGTATGAGAACTCATCGGCTTGCCGCGACCCGGGGAGCCACCCCGCCAGGTGAAACCGCCTGATTGCAAGCGTTTGGCACCCGACGGAGCGAATCCGTTCATCGCTCGTTCCACTCCGGTCAGCTATGGCGAGTTATCGCCGAATGGTGACCCATGGAGAAAACACAAATGACTTCCAATCGCTTCGGACGTGGCGTGCTCGCCGCGGCGCTGGCATCGGCCACGCTGCTGCTCGGGGCGTGCGCTACGGAGACCACCTATCATCCGGCCGTCGGCCACGGCTTTGAGCGGACCGGGTTTAGCGAGCAGCAGATCGGGCCCGACCGCTTCATCGTTCACTTTGCGGGCAACACCGTCACCCCGCGCGAGACGGTCGAGAAATACCTGCTGTTCCGCGCCGCCCAGCTGACGCTGGAGCGTGGCGGCGACTATTTCGTCCAGGTCGATCGCAACACCAATCGGCAGACCCGCACCTACTCCTATGGCGGGGGCGGGTTTGGTGGCGGCTATGGCGGGTTCGGCTTTGGTGGCGGGTATTTCAGCCCTGGCTTCGGCTTCTACGGTCGCGGTTTCGGGTATCGCCATTACGACCCGTTCTTCGGCGGCTCGTTCTTTAACGGCTATGACGACGTCAACACCGTCGACCGCGTCGAAGCGGAAGCGCAGGTCGTTATTCGGCGCGGGCCGGTGACGAACGGCGACGTGCGCGCGTTCGATGCGCGCGCGGTAGTCGATCAGCTTGGGCCGACGATCATCACGCCGGGCCAAGAGCGTGGTCGCCGGTCGCCCGACGGCTACTGAACCACCGGCTTCGGTAAAAGAAAGGGCTCCGGCGAGCGATCGCCGGAGCCCTTTCTTTTACGCAACCGCGCCGTGACAATGCTTGTACTTGCGCCCGGTCCCGCACGGGCACGGCGCGTTGCGGTTCACCCGCCCTTCCCATGCCGCCGGGTCCTCACCCAGGTCCGCGGCCTCGGGTCGGATCATCTGCATCGGTGCGATCTGCGTCGTCACCCGCCCCAGCGTGGCGGCATCGACATCGCGCGTGTCGTCATCGCCCGTGAACGGGTCGAAATGCGTGGTGATGAAGTCGGGTAGCTCGGGGAACATCGGTGGCGGCTGCAACTGGAACTGCGCATGCGCGATGGTGCGCGTAACATCCTCGCGGATGCTTGACAGCATCCGCTCGAACAACGCGAACGCTTCCTGCTTATACTCGTTGATCGGCGTTTTCTGCGCATAAGCGCGCAGGTGGACGACCTGGCGCAGCGCGTCGAGCGTCGACAGATGCTCCTTCCAATGATGGTCGAGGTTCTGCAGCAGGATCGACTTCTCGACCTGAACCCAGGCCTCGGCCTCCAGCTCGCTCGCCTTTGCCGCGACCATCGCGTCGGCGGAGTCGCGCACCCGGTTCTCGACCAACTCGGGATCGATCGCCTCTTCCTTCAGCCAATCATCGACCGGCGGCTCCAGATTTAGTAGCTCAGCAAGCTTGGCCTTCATTCCCTCCACGTCCCATTGCTCGGGATAGGAATTGGGCGGACAGGCCGCGCCGACGATGCCGTTAACCGTCTCCGCGCGCATGTCGCCGACGATATTGCCGACGGTTTCCGCATCCATGATGTCGGCGCGCTGTTCGTAGATCACCTTGCGCTGATCGTTCATCACGTCATCGTATTCGACGACCTGCTTGCGAATATCGTAGTTGCGCGCCTCCACTTTCTTCTGCGCGGTCTCGATCGCCTTGGTCATCCACTTGGAGGGTGGCAACGCCTCGCCATCCTCGATCGAGTTACGCATCATCTTGCTGAACATCGTGTCCGGCCCAAAGATGCGAAGCAGGTCGTCGTCGAGGCACAGGTAGAACCGGCTCAGCCCCGGATCACCCTGACGCCCCGAGCGGCCGCGCAACTGGTTGTCGATGCGGCGACTTTCGTGCCGCTCGGTGGCGAGCACGAACAGCCCACCCGCGTCGAGCACCCGCGCCTTTTCCGCCGCGATCTCCTCGCGGATGCGCGCGATCGCCGCCTCGCGCTCGGGACCGTCGGGCATGCCCGCCAGCTCATCCTCGAGCCGGAATTCGAAATTGCCGCCGAGCTGGATGTCGGTGCCGCGCCCGGCCATGTTGGTGGCGATCGTCACCCGCCCGGCGCGGCCCGCCTGCGCGACGATGTGCGCTTCCTGTTCGTGAAAGCGCGCGTTGAGCACTGAATGCTCGACGCCTTCTTGCGTCAGGAACTCGCTCAACAGCTCCGACTTCTCGATCGAGACCGTGCCGACCAGCACCGGCTGCCCCGCTTCGGCATGCTCGCGAATCGTCCTGGCGATGCCGCGGAACTTGTCCTCGATGGTCTTGTAGAACGTGTCCTCTTCGTCGACGCGCCGGACCGACACGTTGGTGGGGATCGTCACCACGTTCATCTTGTAGATGTCGAAGAACTCCGACGCCTCGGTCGCGGCAGTGCCGGTCATTCCCGACAGCTTGGGATACATGCGGAAATAATTCTGGAACGTGATCGAGGCCATCGTCTGATTTTCGGGCTCGATCTCCACGCCTTCCTTCGCCTCGACTGCTTGGTGAAGGCCGTCCGACCAGCGCCGCCCGTCCATCATTCGGCCGGTAAACTCATCGATGATGACGATCTTGCCGTCCTTCTCGATATAGTCGGTGTCGCGCTTGAACATCATGTTCGCGCGCAGCGCCTGGTTGGTGTGGTGCACCACCTGCGTGTTCTCGAAGTCGTACAGGTTCGCGCCCTCGAGCAGCCCCGCCGTCTCCAGCATTCGCTCGACCTTCTCCGTCCCGTCCTCCGTCAGGATGATCGAGCGCTGCTTCTCGTCCTTTTCGTAATCTTCGGGCGCGAGCTGCTTCACCACCGCGTCGACCTGCAAATACAGGTCGGACTTGTCGTCGGTCGGGCCGGAAATGATCAGCGGCGTGCGCGCCTCGTCAATCAGCACCGAATCGACCTCGTCGATCAGCGCCATCGCGAACGCGCGTTGCACCATCGAGGCGCGGTCGTATTTCATGTTGTCGCGCAGGTAATCGAAGCCGAACTCGTTGTTCGTGCCGTAAGTGATGTCGCTGTTGTACGCCGCGCGGCGCTGCTCATCGGTCAGGTTGGGGACGATCACCCCGACGCTGAGACCCAGGAACTTGTAAACCTGTCCCATCCAGTCCGCGTCGCGCGCGGCGAGATAGTCGTTGACGGTAATGACATGGATGCCCTCGCCCGGCAGCGCGTTGAGATAGGTGGCGAGCGTCGCCACCAGCGTCTTGCCCTCGCCCGTACGCATTTCGGCAATCTCGCCGCGGTGAAGGACGATCCCGCCGACCATCTGCACGTCGTAATGCCGCTGCCCGAGCACGCGCCGCGCCGCCTCGCGCACGGTCGCGAACGCTTCGGGAAGCAGGTCATCGAGCGTCTCCCCGCCCACCAACCGCTCGCGAAGACGTACCGTCTGCTGCGACAGGTCGTCGTCGGACAACGACTGGAGGTGCGGCTCGAACCCGGCGATCCTGGCGATCAGCGGGTTGAGCGATTTGACATATCGGTCGTTGGACGATCCGAAGATCGATTTAGCAAGGCCGCCGAGCATGGCTGTGTTCCTGATAAGAAGCAGGCCACCCGGCGTGCAGCCTCGGCGGTCGGTGTGGAGCGAAATTGATGCGTGCGACGGGACCGATCCGCGCGCGGGCGCTCACTCGCGCCGGCGGTCCGCGTAAAGCGGGTAGGCGCGGCGAAGTGTCAGCGCCATGAGCGGAACGCCGTGTACCACGGCGGTATGGACGCGAGGCGCGGGCGCGAACAAACCCGCGACCTTGGTCGCCGTCGCCTCCACGCGGGCGATTTGCTCACTGGCGGATGCACTCGCCGCCGCGACCGGCAGCGCCACCGCCGCACGCGCTCCCGCCACGCCAGTGAGCGCGGACAAGATCGCAGACAGGAGCAGGAGCAAACGCATCAGAGAAACTTGCATAACGGCGCGCGGCTTAACCGTCCATGTTGAACGGGCGGCCTCGCTCACCAAACCAGCCGAACAGGGTAGCCGCGCATTGCCTCGTCGGCGGACACGAGCGTCAGATCGGCACCGATCGCATGAGCGATCAACATGCGGTCGACCGAATCGCGGTGTACGGGCGGCAGCTGCGCGGCAACGCGCCACACGCCGGTGGGCAAGGGAAGTATTTGAAGGTCGAACGCCTCTCGCAGTCGCGCCAGTGACACGGCTTCCGGGAGTCGGCCCCTGATTCGAAGGTCCTCCAATTCGAAAGCGACGATTTCGCTGACGGCCAGAGTATCGACTTCCTCGAGAAAAGACCGGGCCTTGCGGCTCAGTTTCCCGGGCGCGCCGGACAGCCAGGCGAGTACATGCGTGTCAAGCAGCGCCGTCGACAATCTTCCGCTCCCGCCGATCCGGGTCGCGATCCGCTTTCAACGCCTCCAGGCCGAGATCGACTCCCTCAAACTCGCTGGAGAACATGCCGATCGCCGCCCGCCGCTTTACCAGCCGACGTTGCCGATCTTTCGCGTTCATGCCCTCAAGCACCACAAGTCGAACCTGTGGCTCTCCCGCTTTCGCGAGGACGACATCCTCTCCCCTGACCGCCGCTGCAACAAGCTCCGACAGTCGGGTTTTAGCCTCGCCGATGTTTACCTGTAAGCTCATGCACACGCTCGTACCTTGGCCAAGGCGGTTGGTCAAGATTGGGGCACTGGCCTGGTTGATGACTTGACGATAAGTCGGCAAGCCATGCCCACCTCCCCGCTCGCCCGACCCTTCCCCGCTCTGCCCCCCATCGTCGGGGTCACGCTTCGCGTCGCCCGGGCGCATTACAAGAAATGGGATCGCTGCGACCTCACCTTCGCCGAACTCGCGCCGGGGACGGTCGTCACGGGGGTGCTGACGCAAAGCCGCTGCTCTTCGCCCGAGGTGGACTGGTGCCGCGCGGCGTTGCCGCTCGGGCATGCGCGCGCGCTGGTGGTGAACGCGGGCAACTCGAACGCGTTCACCGGCGGGCGCGGGCGAGCGGCGGTGGAGGCGATCGCGGCGCGCGCGGCGCGTACGCTCGGGTGCAAGCCATCGGACGTGTTCGTCGCCTCGACCGGCGTGATCGGCGTGCCGTTGCCGGTCGACAAGGCGGAAGCGGGGCTCGACGCCGCTTTCGCCGCGCCGCCCGCGACCTGGCTGGAGGCGACGACCGCGATCGGCACCACCGATACCTTCCCCAAGGCGGCGAGCGCGACCGCGATCGTCGACGGGCGCGCGGTCAACCTGGTCGGCATCATCAAGGGATCGGGGATGATCGCGCCCGACATGGCGACGATGCTCGGTTTCATTTTCACCGACGCGGCGGTCGACCCCGCGTTCCTGCAGGCGGCGCTGAACCACGCCAATACGCGCTCGTTTTCGTGCATCACCGTCGATGGCGATACCTCGACCAGTGATACCGTGCTCGCCTTCGCGACCGACGTGGCGGGGAACGTGCCGCTGACGGGCGACGACAGCCTCGGCGCGGACGCCTTCCGCGCCGCGCTCGACGCGCTGTGCCGTGACCTCGCGCAGTTGGTCGTGCGCGACGGCGAGGGCGCGAGCAAGTTCATCGAGATCGCGGTCACCGGCGCGGAAAGCGACCGCAGCGCGCACCGCGTCGCGATGAGCATCGCCAACTCACCGCTGGTCAAGACCGCGATCGCGGGCGAGGACGCGAACTGGGGCCGCATCGTAATGGCGGTCGGCAAGGCGGGCGAACCCGCCGACCGTGACAGGCTGTCGATCCGTTTCGGCGAGACGGAGGTCGCGCGCGAGGGCGTCGCGGTGCCGAGCTATTCCGAAGTGCCGGTCTCGGCGCACCTGAAGGGTCAGGACGTGGAAATCGGCGTCGACCTCGGCTTGGGCGAGGGCCGCGCGACCGTGTGGACGTGCGATCTGACGCACGGTTACATTTCGATCAACGCAGACTACCGATCGTAAGCGTTAACGGAGGTGTAATCATGTCGCTGCCCCACCTAACCTCCGGCACAGCAGGAGTAACCCTAGTCTAGCGCCGGCGCGAGGTCGTTGTTTTCTTCGATGCGAAGCATCCGGATGTCGCGTACCGAGGGCTGAAACCAATTGTATGTTCGCTTGAGTTCCTGGACGACCAGCACGCAATCGACCGCGGTCACGCGCTCATTACCAAAATAAGTAGAACCCTGCTGCCAGTCGAACCCGCGCTGCTCAAGCACATGCCGGACATCGGCATAGGCGTTGCGCCATGACGAGTTCGGATAAGTGTGCTCGAGTGTGCTGGTGTCCAGATCGAACACGATGGCGTACATACTGTTTCCTCCAAGGCGACGGCGATCGCCGCCTCGGTTATGGCCGACAGCGGACATCACGCAACGGCGTTGGTGGCGTTGTCACCCAACTCGCCCTCCAGCCAAGCCTTGATACGTCCTTTCGGCTCCGCGCCGACCTTGGTCGCGGCGGGCGCGCCGGCCTTGAACAGGATCATCGTCGGGATGCCGCGCACACCGTAGTTGCCGGGTGCCTCCGGGTTCTCATCGATGTTGAGCTTGGCGATCGTAACCCTGTCGCCCAGCTCGGTGGACAGCTCCTCCAGGCTCGGCCCGATCATCTTGCAGGGGCCGCACCACTCCGCCCAGAAATCCACCAGTACCGGCCCTTCGGCGGACAGCACGTCGGTCTTGAAACTGGCGTCGGTGATCGTCTTGGTAGCCATATGCTATCTCCTTGAAATGCAGGTAGGCACGCCGGTCGGCCGGCTCAACGGGCGGGAGCCTAGCTTTGCTCCGTCGCCGCATAGCCGGGCTTGTGGCGCGCAAGCAGGTCGGCCGGCAGGTCGAACTGCACCGGCCCGGCGGTATAGACCAACGCGACCTCGACCGCCCGGCCGGGGAAAATGACCCGCAGCGCATCGGCATAGGCCGCCATCTGACGCAGGTGATAGCCCGGCACCTCTTCCAACGTCGCCGGTGCTAGCCGCCCGGTCTTGAAGTCGACGACGCGAACGCGGGCCTCCTCGACCAGCAGCCGGTCGACCGTCCCCGACACGACCTGCCCCGTCGACAACACCGCCGCGATCGGTGCCTCGGCGAGCGAATCGGGCCCGAACAGGCCGTCGAACCTCGCAATCACGTCTAGCACGCTGGCGGCGATCTCCCGCCCGTCCTCCACGCCCGCCGCCGCCAGCCAACGCGCCGCAGCGGACGGGCGCGCATCGGGCACGACGGCGGGCAGGCGTTCGAGCAGCTGGTGGATCAGCCGCCCGCGCTCGGCGGCGACGCGCATCGCCGGGCCGGGGGGCGGGTCGGCAACCTCGTCGTCGCCCAGTGCGGAGGGCGCGAGCGGGCGCGTCGGGCGCGCTTCCACCGGCGCGGGCCGGGTCGCCCAATCCGGCAGCGCGACCACGGGCGCAGTCGGCTTTGCGTCCCGATCCTTTGCCCGCTTCGTCGTCGGCGCGACGCCGGTGAAGACGCGTGCCCCCGTCCCCTCCTCCACACCCAACGCGGTCAACGCGCGCGCGGCGGTCGCGTACCAGCTCGACGGCGGCGGCACCCCCTTCGCCTTGGAGCCGAGCGCGCCCGCGATCACCAGCCGCTCCTCAGCGCGCGTCGCCGCGACATAGAACAAGCGCCAATGCTCCTCCATCTCGCGCCGCTCCGCTGTCGTCACAACGGCGTCGAGCGCGCCCGCGCGCTCTTCCTTGCGCGGACGGAAGATCGGAAAGGCGGGCTCGACCCCGTCGGGCGACCAGGCCAGGATATCGCGGCGGTTGCTCGCCGGGTCGATGCAGGCGTCCGCCAGGATCACCACCGGTGCCTGCAGCCCCTTGGCCCCGTGCGCGGTCATCACCCGCACCGCCGCCTGCGGCTGCGAGGCATCGCGGACAATCTCCACCTCGCCGCGATCGAACCAATCGAGGAACAGCTGCAACGACGGCGCGGTCTGCGTCTCAAACGCGAGCGCGGCATTGAGCAGCTCCTCGATCGGATCGCGCGCCTCCGCGCCCAACCGCCGGAGCAGCTTGCGTCGTCCGTCGAGCTTGCCGGATAACAGCTCCTCCAGGAACTGATACGGCGTGGCGATGTCGACCCGCGCCAGGATGCGACGCAGCGGCTCGATGCGCGCCTCGGGCTGCGTCGCGACGAGGTGCGGCCACAACCCGTCGGGGCGCGGCACGGCGGCGTCGAGCAGATCCTCCTGCGTCCACCCGAGCAGCGGCGACACGAGCAGGGACGCCAGCGCCAGATTGTCCTCCGGCTGCAACGCGAAGCGCACCGCCGCGAGCAGGTCCTGCACCGCCAAGGGCGCGTTGAGCCGGAGGCGGTCGACACCGGCGACCGGAACCCCCTCCGCGTGCAGCCGCGCGACCAGCAGCGACGCAAGGTCGCCGCGCCGCTTGACCAGGACCATCACGTCCTGCGGTTCGAGCTTGCGCCCCTTGACCTCAACGCCGCTTCCGGGCGCGAGCCACGCCTTGACCTCGCGCGCGATCCGGGCCGCCACCTCGCGCGTGGCGTCGTCGATCCAGCCCTCCTCGTCATCCTCGGAGCCGCCAGCCACCACCGGCGGCCACAGTTCGACGCGCCCCCCGCCCGGCACCTCGCTTAGATGTGTCTCAAGATCGGTGCCGAGTCCCGGATCGGGCACCGCCGCCAGCGCCGCGTCGACGAACTCCAGCACCGGCTTGGTGGAGCGGAAGGAGTGGGTGAGCGACAGCCGCGCCCACGGCGCGCCCTCGCCCGCGTCCGGGCCGAAGCCAGCCTCCGCGAGCGTCTGAAACATCCGCTCGGCGGCGCTGAAAAAAGCGGGGTCGGTGCCCTGAAATCCGAAGATCGCCTGTTTGTAATCACCGACGGTGAACAGCGTCCGCACCTCGCGCCCATGTGCGCCTTCGCCGGCGAAGAACTCTCCCGCCAGCGCGCGGACGATCGCCCATTGCTGCGCGTTGGTATCCTGCGCTTCGTCGATCAAGATGTGCTCGGTTCCCTGATCGAGCTTGTAGCGGACCCAGTCGCCCATCCCGGGCTGGCCGAGCAGGTTCACCGTGGCGCGGATCAGGTCGTCGAAGTCGACCGCGCCCGTGCGCCGCTTGGCGCGGGTGTACGCCGCCGCATAGTTGCGCCCCACCGCCAGCGCGCGCGCGAGCAGGTCCGCGTACGCCGCGCGGGTCGCCAGCGACAGCATCTCGGCGCAGCATTCGCCGAGCGCCAGCGCCAACTCCGCATAATCGCTCTCATGCCCGATCAGCTTGGCGCTGTGCTTCTGTGGCTCACCTTTGGCGGTGAACACGACCGAGATCAGCTCCTCCAGCATCGCCGCGCGCTCGGCGGGCGGCGCGAGCAGCCAGCGGTCGGCGATGTCCGCATGCTTGTGCCCCTTGGCAACACCCCAGGCGCGGTTGGCGCGCGCGATGCGGCGGAGCGCGTCGAGGTCGAACGCCTCGTCGCAGCACCCCGCCTCCAGCGCCGTGGCGATGTCGCCTTCGGGCAGGTCCATCGCGCGGCGCAGATGCGCCTGCACATCGACGGGCAGCGCCGCGAGCGCGTCCGGCTTGCGCGCGCATTCGCGCAGGAACGCCTCCGCTCCGCCCTCCCCCAGCCGCAGCGAGAGCGCGCCCATCGCCTCGACCGGCTCGTCGCGGCCGTCGCGTTCTGCCGCGACTAGCAGCTCGGACAACGCCTCGCGCTGAAGTTGCGCCTCTTCGCGCGCTTCGAGCGGGCGGAACCCCGGGGTCAGTTCCGCCTCGAGCGGGAAGGCGGCGAGCAGGCCTTGGCAAAAGCCGTGGATGGTCTGGATGCGCACGCCCCCGCCCGGCGCGTCGAGTACGCGCGCGAACAGCGTCCGCGCGCGCTCCACCCGCGCGTCGTCGTGGACCTCGCCGAGCGCGAACAGGTCCTTGCGCAGCGCCTCGTCAGGCATCCGCACCCAGGCGGCGAGCCGCCCGTTGATCCGCGCCGCCATCTCCGCCGCGCCCGCCTTGGTGAAGGTCAGCGCCAGGATCGCGCCCGGATCGACCCCGCGCAACAGCAGCCGGTACACGCGCGCCGCGAGCACCTGCGTCTTGCCCGTGCCGGCGGAAGCGGACAGCCAGACGTGACGGTCGGGCGTGCTCGCCTCGGCCTGTTCGGCCTTCAGGATCGGCAGCATCGCGGCGCGCGCGGGCGCGCTCATGGAAGCACCTCCCGCCCGTACCATTCGTCGCGGCGCATCAGCTGATCATAGTCCGCATACGGCGCATATTCGGGGTGCAGCTTGGCGGTGAACGGCTCTTCCCCGGTCAGCCATTTGCCCGCCACGGCCGTGAAGTTGCGTTCCGCCACGGTCGTGAAATCAGCCGTGACGATGCGGTCGCGCTTGCCGTCGGGGTCGCACGGGGTCGCGACATAGCCGAAGCCATCGCGCGCCCGACCCAGCGACCAATATTCGAACCCGCCCGCGACGCCTTCGACGCCTTCGAACCCGCCTGCCTCGGCGATAATGCCGAGCAAGCCCAGTTGCAAACTATACCCGTCGCGCACGGCGGCGGTGGAAGGCGGCTTGCCGGTCTTGTAATCGACCAACGCCAGCGATCCATCCGCCGCGCGATCGATCCGGTCATAGCGTCCCTGCAGCACCACGCCCGCCAGCTCGACGCGTCCGCTGCCCTCGGCGCGCAGCACCTCGCGCCCGTCTTTGCGATTGTCGGCGATCTTGCGCGCGATCCAGTCGATCGCTTCCTCCAGGCGCGGCCACCATAGCGCGCGCATCAGTGGGTGCGTGCGCTCGTCCGCGAGCATCCGCTCCGCGCGCGCACGAAGCGCGTCCGGGGCGCATTCGTCCTGCCGGGCCCAAGCCTCCAGGATCTCGTGCACCGCCGTACCCCGCCACGCCGCGCTCGGGTCCGCATCGACCGGCTCGAGCGTGCGCAGCCCGAGCACCCGCTGCGCGTAAAAGGCGAATGGGTCCGCTTTGAGCCGGTCGACCTCGGTCACATTGATCACCTTGGGGCGAAGCGACGGCTTGGGCATCGGCGCGGGACGTTTGCTGGGCGCGAACTCGCCCGGTGCATCGAGCGCCTCGGTCCATTGCGTCAACGCCTCCGCGCGCGCGAGGCCCCGGCCCGCCAGCGCCTCCAGCCGCAGCCAGAACCGCGACGGCAACGCCGGCCCCTTCGCGTCGCGCTGGCTGCGCGTCAGCAGGACCTCCGGCGCGCCCAGCCCCTGACCGAAATCGTGCGCCGCGACGCCGATCCGCGCGTCGAGCCCCGGCAGCCCCAGCTCCGCCCGGACGCGCGGCGCAAGCCACGGGTCGGGCGCGGGAGTGCCTGGCCACGCGCCCTCGTTCAGCCCGCCGAGCACGAACAGGTCGGCGGTCTGCAGCCGTGCCTCGATCAGGCCATAGATGGCGAGGCGCGGGTGGCCACCCTGCGGCGGGCGCACGGCGACCTCATCCATCAGCGTGCGCAGTATCGGCGCGATGCTGGCCGGGTCGACTGGGGCGCCGTCCGCCTGAGCTTCCAGCTCGGACAATAGCTCCGCCGCCGCGCGCCCCGCCGCGCCGGTCCAGGGCGCATCCCCGCCGAGCGCAAAAATTGTTTCGCGCAACCCCGCCAGCAACTCGCCCAGTGGTCGCGCCTCGCTCGCGAACAGCGTCGCGATCGGCCGGAGCAGCGCACGCGCCTCCGGCCACCACGACGCCGCCAGAGCGCGCAGCCGACCGTCGCGCCCACTCCGGTCTGCGAGGTGCGCGTCGATACCGTCCAGCCCCGGCGCGGGGCGCGGCCCCCGCAACGCGCGGTCGAGCGAGCGCGCCCCCGCCAGCCAACGTCCGCGCTCATCGCCGCTTCTCACCAAGGGATGTTTGAGCAGCGCCAGCAGCGGCAACGGCGCGAATCCCTGCTCCGCCGCCTCGGCCAGCCCATGCAGCAACGTACCCGGCGGCAGAATGGAGAGCGGCCTTCCCGCCGTGTCGTCGATCCCTACCTCCCATCGCGCCAGATGCGCTGCCACCCGCCGCGCCAGCGCGCGGTCGGGAGTGACGAGCGCGGCCGTCTTCCCCGGCGTCTCCAGCGCCTCGCGAAGGGCAAGCGCGATCCCCTGCGCCTCGGCGGCGGGGGTCGCGAACTCGGCGGCGGTCACGCCCTCCAGCCGTCGTCGATCGGCGGACAGCTCGCTCCAGCGCGCGGTCAGCTCGGCGGGGGCGAGCGCATGGGCGATGGCGCGCGCACGGGCGGCGGGCGCTTCGGGGCCACCGTCATAAGGCCAGACCCTCGTCTCGCGCCGGTTCACCCCCATCCGGTCGAGCAACAGCTTGAGGCCGTATTGCGGGTGCGTTTCGAGCGGTCGACGACGCAAACCCGTCACCGGGTCGGGCGCGTGCGGGCCGAGCGCGTCCCACTCCTCGTCCGACAAATCGACGCCCAGTCCGGCCATCACCACCGATCCGTCCGGCAGGCCCGCCACGCAGCGCAGCAGCCGCGCGACGGCGGGCGCGGGGTCGGTCACCCCCGCGACGCATACGAAGCCGGGCGGCGCGTCCCGCCGCCACCGCTCCGCCGTCCGGTCGAGCAACAACCGCCGCCGCTCCGCCGCATCGATCGCGCCCAGCTTCGCGAGTTCGGCGGGCCAGCGCGCCAGCAACAGCTCGAACAGGTCGAGGCTCTTGCGCCAGTGCGCGGACAGTTCGGGCGACAGCGTCGCGTCGAACTCCGCCAGCCGCGACGGCGGCACCTCCTCGACCAACAGCTGATCGAGCGTGCGCGCCAGCTCCCCCGCCAGTCGCACCGCCTCCGCCGCGTCGAGGTTGGGCCGTGCGTCGTGGAGCAGCCGCGTCAGCGCCATCCGGCGCGCGAGCGGCGCGATCGCAGGCGGCAAAGGCGCGTCGTCTGCCGGGTCGAGCGCCGCGCCCGCGCCCTCGCCCAGCGCCGGGTCGCCGATCGCCACCAGCCGGGGCAGCAGCAACCCGCCCCCGCTCGCGCGCACGAACGCGTCGGTGACCGCGCGCTTGCCCCGGTTGTTGGGCAGCAGCACGAGCCCGCGCGCCAGCGCCATGCCGGGGTAGCGCGCGATCAGCCCGGTCGCGAGCGCGTCCGCGAACGACCGCGTGCCGGGCACCGTCCATAGCTGCATCCGGTCAGCCATTGCCGATCATCGCCTCCGTCGCCGGGATCGCGTCGGGCGTGCCGACGTCGAACCATTGCCCCTGATGGACCGCGCCGATCGCGCGACCGTGTGCGATCGCGCGTTCCCAAAACACCATCGTCGAGAACGGCCCCGCCGGCCAATCGCGGATCAGGCGCGGATGGACGATCTGCATGCCGGTATAGACAAACGGCGCGACCCGCCCCGGCCTGCGTCGCGTAATCCGCCCGTCACCGCCGAGGTGAAAGTCGCCCTGACCGCCGTGATTGTTCGCGCGCGCGGACGGCACCATCAACAACAGCGCGTCCATCGCCTCGCTATCCCATTGCGCGCCGAGCAGCTCTATCGCGTCTACCGGCCCGTCGATCCAGAGATTGTCGCTGTTGACAACCAGGAATGGCGCATTGCCGAGCAAGGCGCGCGCCTGGACCAGCCCGCCCCCGGTCTCCATCAACGCCGCGCGCTCGTCGGAGATGACCAGATCGACCCCACGCGCGGCGGCGCGCAGATGCGCTTCGAGCATGTCGGCATGGTGGTGTACGTTGACCACCACCCGCCGCACCCCCGCCGCCCGCAGGCGGTCGAGGACGTGGTCGATCAGCGGCTTGCCCGCCACCTCGATCAGCGGCTTGGGCCGTTCGAGCGTTAGCGGCCGCATCCGCGTGCCCAGCCCCGCCGCCATGATCATCGCGGTCTCGGGCACCCAGCCCGGCGCGGACCGGATCGCCGACGGCGGCGTCACGCGCCGCTCGACGCGCGCGGGTCGCCGCGCCGGTCGCGTGGCACATGCTCGTTGAACCAGCGCGCGACGGGGGCCAGCGCGGGGTGGGACAGGTCCCGCTCCAAATACGCCCACACCCGCAGGCACAAGGCTGCATAGCGCGGCTTGCCGTCGCGCTTCCAAAGCCGGGTAAAGATGCCCAAGATCTTCGCGTTCCGCTGCGCCCCGAGGACATAGTACGCATCCATGAACGCGTCCCCCGCCCCGGTTGCGACGCGATAGCGATCGAGCATGGCGCACTCCGTCTCTGCGTCGACATCGCGCCGTGCGTCCTGGAGCAAAGACACGAGATCATAAGCCGGGTGTCCGGCCAGCGCATCCTGGAAGTCGAGCAGGCCTAGGTCGCCGTCGACCAGCATCAGGTTCTCGGAATGATAGTCGCGCAGCACCGTCACCGGCGCATCGGTCAGCGCGTGGCCGAGCACCGCGTCCCACGCCGCGCGATACTCGTCCTCGTTGGCCTCGGTGCCGACCGCCGGACAATACCATTTCACGAACAGCCCCGCCTCGCGCTGCAGCACCACGCGGTCGTATGGCGCGAACGGCCCCGCCGCGTGTTTCGCCAGCTCGACGAGCGTGTCGACCGCTCGCTCGTACAGGTCCGCCGCACGGTGCGGAGCGGCGTCGATCGCCTCGCGCATCCGATCGTCGCCGAAGTCCTCCAGCAGCACCAGCCCGTGCGCCTCATCGGCTGCATGGATCGCGGGCGCGCGGAAGCCGCTTGCGCTCAACCACGACGCGACCGCCTGGAAAGGGCGCGGGTCCTCGTGCGGCGGCGGCGCGTCCATCAACACCGCGCGGCGCTCCCCCGCGTCGACGCGAAAATAGCGTCGGAACGAGGCATCGCCCGCGAGCGGCACCACGTTCGCGCCGGCCCAGCCATGCGCGGCCAGGAACGCCGCGGCCCCCAAAGGCGGGATCATGTCGGCGACCATCGGTCCTTCCAAGCGCCGGGCACCCGGGCTGTCAACCCGCGCGCGCCGTCCTCCCGGATCGTGAGCGTCAAGGCCAGCGCATCCGGCCACCACCCCGCGCCAGCCCGCTCGGGCCATTCCACCAGCAACAGCGTATCGCCCGCGTCGTCCAGCCCCAATTCCTCCAGCTCGTCCGTGCGCTCCACCCGGTACAGATCAACATGCAGCACCGGCAAGCGTACCTCCGGCGAATTGTAGGGCTGAACGATCGCGAACGACGGCGACGGCGCGTCGCCCGCCAGCCCCAGCGCGGCGAGCAGCCCCCGCGCGACGCTGGTCTTCCCCGCGCCGAGCGGGCCGGACAGAGTGATCACATCGCCGACGCGGACAAACGGGGCGAGCGACGCGCCAAATGCTTCGGTCGCGGCGGGGTCCGGAAGATTCAGCGCCGCACTCACCGCCGCGGCAATTCCACCGTGACCAGCGTTCCCTGCCCCGGCTCGCTGACCAGCGTGATCGTTCCGCCGTGCGCCTCGACGAACTGGCGCGCGAGCGGCAGCCCGAGGCCCAGCGCGCGGTCGCCCGCGCCGGCGACGCCAGGCTGTGCGAAGCGATCCCACACCTGCGCCGCCGTGTCCGCGTCCATGCCCGGTCCGTCGTCCGACACCACCACCCGCGCACGCGTCGCGTTGCCGTCGGCGTGAAGCAGCACGCGCCCGCCCTCCGGCGTGCCGGACACCGCATGGCGGAGCAGATGCTCGACCACCTCCTTCAGCCGCCGCGCGTCGCCCGGCACGCGCCCGGTCGTGCGCGCGACCTCCACCGCGAAGTCGATCCGCCGGCGCTTCGCCGACGCCGCCAGCGTCTCGGCCGCCGCGCGCGCGACCGCGCCCAAATCGACGTCCGCCCGCTCCAAAACCGCCGCCGCGCCATCCTCGCGCGTCAGGTCAAGCACATCGTCGACCAGGACGCCAAGTCGCTCCGTCGAGTCGAGGATCGCCTCCACATAGCCGCGCGCCTGTTCGGTCAGCTTGCCCGCGAACCCGGCATGGAGCATTTCCGCGAACCCGCTAATAGAAGTAAGCGGGGTGCGCAGCTCATAGCTCATGTTGGCGACGAACCGCGTCTTGACCCGGTCCGCGTCCTCCAGCGCCTCGTTGCGGTCACGCAGCGCCTGCTCGATCCGCCGGCTGTCGGAGATGTCTAGCATCGTGAACAGCGCGTTGCCGTCGGGCAGCGGCACCGCCGCGAACTCGAAGTGCCGCCCGTCCGCGAACGGAATCCGCCCGCCACGCTGTTGCCGCTCGCTTGTCGCGGAGCGGACCAGCTCGGTGATGAGCGCCGCGCGGGCGGGGTTGGCGAGCTTGGCCGCAACTGCTCCGGCGAGTCCGTCGACGCGTGGATGTCCGCTCAGGAACTCCTCCTCCACCCCCCACAGCGCGCGGAAGCGATTGTTCCACAGCTGTAGCCGGCCATCGGCGGAGAACACGCCCAGCGCCTCGAACAGGTTGTCGAACGTCGCCGTCCTCACCCGCAGCAAGGTGTCGCGCGCGCTGGCGAGCTGCACCTGTTCCGTCCGGTCCTCGAACACCAGCAACAGCCCGCCATCGGGCAATGGCTGCGCGACGACGTGGAGATGGACGCCGGTCGGCAGGTGCCAGTTCTCCTCCTGCCCGCTGCCGCCGGTGAACCACTCGCGGCGCTCGGCGCGCCAGGCGGGGAAGTCGCGCACTTCGGGCAGGCGGTTGGCTTCGCGCATTCGCTCGAGGATGCGGTCGAACTCGGGCCGGTCGGCGAGCCACTCGGTCCGCATCGCGAACAGGCGGCGGAACGGCTGGTTGCAGAACTGCAGGGAGCGATCCGCGCCGAATTGCGCGACCCCGGCGGAAAGCCGGTCCAGCATCGCGCGCTGCGCTTCGGCGAACCGCTTGGCCCCGCTGCGCGCTTGCTCCAGCTCCTCGACATCGATCGCATAACCAGCGACGCCGCCGGTCGCGAGCGGCACGTCGACGACGCGCAACATCCGCCGCGCGCCGTCGATGGTGGCGGGCACCGCTTGTTCGTGCGGCCGCGCCGCCGCGCGCGCCGCCGCCGCGCCCGCCAGCGGCCCGCCCGCGCCCGACGCCTCGACCAGTTCCAGCCCGCGCGCGACCGCGTCGCCCGCGTCGACGCCCTCGACCGCCTCCACATAAGCGGTGTTGACCATCGCCAGCTTGAGGTCCTCGCCGCGATACCACATCGGCAGCGGGGCGGCCTCGATCAGCCCGGACAGCGCATCGAACGCCGCGCGCAGCCGCGTCGCCTCTTCCGAAACCCGCCCGCGCTCCGTCTCGCTTTCGGTCGCGTCATGGACCCACACCACCACCGCGCCGAACGGGGCCGCGCCCGTCGCCGCCCGCGCGCCGCGCAACAGCAGCACCCGCGCCGACCCCTGCGGTCGCAGCGCGCGCGCGAACGGTCGCGCCGCCAGCCGCGCGGCCGCGACATCGCTGGCCAGCGTCGCGGCGTCGGCGGCGGACAGCCCGGCATCGGCGCGGTGCAGGTCGGCGAGGAAGCGCGGCGGCGCGTCCAGCCCGAACCACGCTGCCAGCCGATCGGCCATCTGCAGTTCGCCGTCGGCGCGGATCACCATCGACTGCATCGGCGCGGAGGCGAGCAGCGCCTCCAGCCGCTCGCCCGTCCGCCGCGCCGCGCCCGCCTCCGCCCGCGCGCGCAGGCCGGTGAACACAAGCCACGCGCCCACCGCGACCAGCGCTGCCACGACCGCCCCCACCAGCGCCGCCGCGCTCACGCTAAGCCCGATCATCGCTCCGCTAGACCCATGCCACCCCGTCTAGGCCAGCTTCGTGGCGATTGGCACAAAAAAGGACCCGGCCGAAGCCAGGTCCTTTCAAGCCCGAGGGCCGCGACCGGCGAAGGCAGCACGCCCCCGCTGCGACGCATATTTGTTAGAACTTGGCGACCACCCCCGCATAGAAGAACCGGCCAAGCGTGTCGTACTGGCCGCTCGTCGTCGTCGTGTTACCCGCGCCGTAACTGAGGCCGGTTAAGTCGAGCGGCGGATGCTTGTCGCCGACATTGGTTACTCCAAGGTAGAAGTTGAACTTGTCGGTTGCATCCACGCCAAGGCGCAAGTCGTGATAAGCAATAACAGGATAACTTTGATAGTTGGAGTAGAATGGATCGCTCGGAGCATTACCGTTGATCGAATTATAAAAAGTGGAGTCACCCACATATTGCTTGCCAAACCAGCGTAGGCGATAGCCGAACGTGATAGGACCGGTTTTGAAGTCACCGTTGATCGTGAAACGGTCGATTGCGTTGCCCAGATTGCCGCGATTGCGGGTCACGAAAGTGGGGTTGGTCGGGTCGATGAAGTCGTCACGCTCCAATGTATGCGTGTAATTTCCACGCAGCGAGAGACGACCGTAGTTACCGATCTGGTGATTGTACGCCGCCTCCACGTCAATGCCGCGCGCGCGCAGCAAGCCGAAGTTGACACCGCCTGAGATAAGCGATCCTTCGATGATCTGGAACGGAACCTCGCCACGCGGCCCACCTGCCGCCCCAGCGCGCTGAAACAAGGCGCAGAACTGATTGGCAAGCGTGGGAAGATCATAGCATTGATTGATGATCGTCTGCGCATCAACCGACGCGATCGCCTGCTTTACCTTGATGTTATAATAATCGACGGTCAGGGACAGGCCCGGCACCCAATGCGGCTGGAACACGCCTCCATAGGTGAAAGAGTCGGATTTCTCCGCCTGCAGGTTCGGATTGCCACCACTCCTGAACTGGAGTGAACCGGAGTAATCGAAATCGTATGTCGCCGGACGGCCCGCCGCCGCGCAGTTTGCAGCGCGGTTCGCCGGGTTCGTCCCGGTGTTGATGTTCCTCGCCGAGCAAGGATCGCTGACGGTCGCGAAGTTCTGGCCGAAAGGCGTGTAAAGCTCGCCAAGATTGGGCGCGCGCACCGCGCGCGCATAGCTGGCGCGAAGCGTCAGGTCGTTGATCGGCTTCCAGATACCCGCAGCATTATACGAGTACACGGTGCCGGCCTTGGTGTTGTAATCCGACACACGTCCCGCCCCCGTCAGCGTGACCTCACGCAGGAACGGTACGTCTTTCACGAGCGGAAGGCGAAGCTCGCCATAGGCTTCCTTGACCGCCAGCGCGGGCGCGGCAAATGTCGGTATCGAATTGTAGAAAGTATAACCCTGCTCAACAAGCGGGTCTTCCTGATACGCGTTCGTTTCGCGGCGATATTCGCCGCCGATCGAGAACCCGATCGGTCCGCCCGGCAGCGAGAACAGCTGATGCAAGTCGCCCGACACAAAGCCGCTCACGTCGAACTGCGTGATCTTGCCCACTGAGGTCGTATTCTGAAGCAGGTAGTTCTTCTGCGCTTGCGTGAACTGCCCGCCAAAGGCCGCAGCAGGAACACAGGCCGAAACGTCGCGAGCGAGAACCGCCGGTTGATTAGGGTCAGTGACGGCGGCATATCCGTAAGCAGCAGTGGCGTCGATCTGGGCGCGACATACAATCTGTCCTGCGGCATTCCGCGTAGGGTCGTTTGCGAGCAGAAAACGCTGAACGTTCAGATTACCGAGGATGTTGGTCTTTTCCTTGAACTCACCATAATTGGCCGAAAGCTCGTACCGAAAATCGCCATTGAAAGTGCCCCGGACGCCCACAACCGCCCGGTAAGTATCGCGGTACGACCGCTCCGCCCGGTTACCGAGCCCTTCAAGAATTTCGCGCACGCTGAAACGCGTCGCGTCGGTGGAGGCGAGGCCTGCCGCCGCGCGGTTCGCCGTGATCGTCGCGCGCGCCTGCGCGCTGAGGAAGGGGTTGTCGAGACGGTAGGTCTCGCGGTTGGCTTGCCCAAGATCTGCGTTGCCGTCCAACAGCGCGCCGCCGTTAATGAACGCCGGGCCGCCCGACCCAGATCCAAAGACCTTGGTATGCGAATAGGTCGCCTCGACAAACGGCTCGAAAGCGTTGCTGAAGGTATAATGCCCGACCAGGCTGGCGTTAGACCGATCCAATTGCGGTTGAACCTGGAATTCGTCGCCGGCACGAAAGTTTGAGCCGTTACCACTAATGAACGAGCCATTAGGGCCATAGCCGACGCGTTGACCCGTCAGCGGCGCCAGATTGCCGTCCGGCGTGAACTGATAAGGTATGAAGTAATAGCTTGGCGTGGCTGCGGTGCTGTTGGGGCCAAGGCCGGCATTATACAGCGCATTGCCCCCAAAACGCACCACGCCCGTCTCGCTATAAGACGCGCTGCGGACGTCGTTGAACAGGACGTTGCGCGGGTTGCCCGCCGTTGGGTTGGGATTGACCTGCAGGAACGCCTGTTGCTGACTCAGGTAGGGCCGATCGCTGCCGAAGAACTGGCTCTGGTGCGCGTATTCGAGGTTGACCGCGATGTTGCCGCGGCCGTCGGCGAAGTTCTTGCCGCCGAGCACGCTGGCGAACTGCGCCGCGCCGTCACCATAGGTGCTGATGCCGCTTTGTGCGCGCCCCTCGAGCCCCTGGAAATGGTCCTTGAGCACGAAGTTGACCACACCCGCGATCGCGTCCGAACCATAGACCGCCGACTCGCCGCCGGTGACGATGTCGACGCTCTGGATGAGGTCGGTCGGGATGGTGTTGGTATCGACAGAGGTGCCCGTGTTCAGAATGTCGCCCGCGACATGGCGGCGACCGTTGACCAGCACCAACGTGCGCTGCGTGCCCAGATTGCGCAGGTCGAGCAGGTTCAGGCCCGCCGAGCCAAGAAAGCGTGTCGAATTCGACTGGCTGAACGTCGAGGCGAGCTGGGGAAGCTGATTCAGCTGATCGCCGATCGACACCTGCCCGGTCTGGAAAAACTCCTCGCCTTGAATGCTGGTGATCGGGTTGGGAGAGGACAGGTTCGGGCGCGCGATGCGCGACCCCGTGACCACCACGTCCCCGCTCGCCGCCGCCGTACCGGCATCGCTGCCGCTACCGGCATTGGCGCTGGTGTCGACCGGCCGATCCGTCTGGTTCGGCGTCGCGCCGGGTCCGGTTGAGTCGGGCGAGGTGGTGCGCGTTGTCTGGCCAAACGCGGGAGAAGCGACGAGCGCCAGCGCCAGCGCGAAGGATGCGGCGGTGCCCCGCAGCTGGGCGGAGAAGACGGTGGTCATCGAGTAAGGCCCTTTGATCTTCAATGCTATATATTTGCAAATCACATCAAACCCGGCTCGACCGCAATCCTCCCGTGAAGAAATTGTTACAACGTGGCTTCGGCGCAACAGGAACGAAAAAAGCCACGCCTTCGGGTGAAGGCGCGGCTGTTTTTCAGGGCCAGAATCGGTCGCAAACAGGCGATCAGTACCGGTAATGATCCGGCTTAAACGGTCCCGTCACCGGCACGCCGATATAGCCCGCCTGCTTGGCCGTTAGGGTCGACAGCTTGACGCCCAGCTTCTCGAGGTGAAGCGCGGCGACTTTTTCGTCGAGGTGCTTGGGCAGAACATAGACCTGGTTCTGGTAATTCTCGCCCTTGGTCCACAATTCGATCTGCGCCAGCGTCTGGTTGGTGAAGCTGGCCGACATCACGAAGCTGGGGTGCCCGGTCGCGCAGCCGAGATTAACCAGCCGGCCCTTGGCGAGGACGATGATCTTCTTGCCGTCGGGAAACTCGACCAGGTCGGTGCCCGGCTTCACTTCGGTCCATTTATAATTCGACAGCGCCGCGATCTGGATCTCGCTGTCGAAATGGCCGATGTTGCAGACGATGCTCATCGGCTTCATCGCCGCCATATGCTCGGCGGTAATGACGTCGGCGTTGCCGGTCGCGGTGCAGAAGATGTCGGCGCGCTTTACCGCCTCGTCCATCGTCACGACCTCGAACCCCTCCATCGCCGCCTGCAGCGCGCAAATCGGGTCGACCTCGGTCACCATAACGCGCGCGCCGCCGTTACGCAGCGATTGCGCGGAACCCTTGCCGACATCGCCGAATCCAGCGACGCAGGCGATCTTGCCCGCCAGCATGACGTCGGTCGCACGACGGATCGCGTCGACCAACGATTCCTTGCAGCCGTACAGATTGTCGAACTTCGACTTGGTGACGCTGTCGTTGACGTTGATCGCGGGGAACGGCAGCTCACCCTTCTTGGCGATCTCATACAGGCGATGGACGCCGGTGGTGGTCTCCTCCGACACGCCCTTCAGGTTCTTGACCGTCTCGGTCAGATACCCCGGGCGCTTGGCGATGAACGCCCTGAGCGCGCGCTGGAACTCGACCTCTTCCTCGTTCTCCGGCTCGTTGAACGTCTGCCCGGCTTCCAGCTTCGCGCCCCACAACGCGAACATGGTCGCGTCGCCGCCATCGTCGAGGATGATGTTGCAGGTCTCGTTGCCCCAGTCGAAGATGCGGCCGACATAGTCCCAATAGTCCGCCAGCGTCTCGCCCTTGATCGCGAACACCGGCACGCCAACGGCGGCGATGGCGGCGGCGGCGTGGTCCTGCGTCGAGTAGATGTTGCACGTCGCCCAGCGCACGTCCGCGCCCAGCGCGGTCAGCGTCTCGATCAGCACCGCGGTCTGGATCGTCATGTGGAGCGAGCCGGTGATCCGCGCGCCCTTCAGCGGCTGTGCGGCGCCGAACTCCTCGCGCAGCGACATGAGCCCGGGCATCTCGGTCTCGGCGATCTCGATCTCCTTGCGACCGAACTCGGCGAGGCTGATGTCTTGCACGACGTAATCGTGCGTAGGCGTGGGGGCGAGCGCGGTGGCCACGGGGCAGAACTCCAACGGTGATAGAATGCGCTCAGCCTACCCGGTCCCGCCACGACATGCAAATATAAAGAAATCTTTATATCCCTGTCCGGGCGGAAACGTCCGCCGCTTTTATCGCCTGTCAAGCCGTGCCCGCGCTGCTCGCCAGCAGGCGCGAATCCACACCCGCGCTTGCGAACCCCGCGCCCCGGCGCGCGGCGGCCGACGTATCGAACAGCAGCGCCTCGTCTCCGGCGACGTTGAACCAGCCGTGCCGCGTCATCTCCGCGTCGAGCTGCCCCTCGCCCCAGCCAGCATAGCCGAGCGCGATCACCCAGCGCGCCGGCCCCCGCCCTTCGGCGATCGCGCGCAGCACGTCGATCGTGCTCGACAGCGCCCAGCGGCCGGCGACGTCGATCGTGTCCTGCCCGCCCCAATCGGCCGAGTGCAGCACGAATCCGCGCCGCGGCTCGCACGGGCCACCGAAATGCACGGGCGCGTTCGGGGCCTCGCCCGCCTCGATCTCGAGCTGCCCCAGCAAATCGTGAAAGCCCAGCCCGCCGATGATCGCGCCGACGCCGACGCCCACCGCACCGTTCGCGTCATGCGCGCACATCGCGATCACCGCATGCTCGAAGCGAGGATCGCCGATGCCTGGCATTGCCAGCAGGAATTGGCCGGTGAGAAAGGGGCTGGTCTCCATCACAGAGAGGGATAGCGCGCCCGCGTCGCGCTCGCCACGCTTGAAATCAGCCGCCGCGCTTGCGAAAGCGCGGGCTTCAGAACAATAGGAGAATCTCATGACGATCGGCGTTGGTGAGCGGCTGCCTTCCGCGACTCTGGTCAAGGCGACCGCGGACGGCCCGGAACAGGTCACCTCGGAGGCGTTCTTTGCGGGGCGGACCGTGGCGCTGTTCGCGGTGCCGGGCGCGTTCACGCCGACCTGCTCCGCGCGCCACCTGCCCGGCTATGTAGAGAATCTGGGGGCGCTGAAGGGCAAGGGCGTCGACGAGATCGCCTGCGTTTCGGTCAACGACGCCTTCGTGATGAGCGCCTGGTCCAAGTCGGCGGGCGCGGACGGCATCACGATGCTCGCGGACGGCAACGGCCAGTTCGCCGAGGCGCTGGGCCTGACGATGGACGCCAGCAAGTTCGGCATGGGCACACGCAGCCAGCGTTATTCGATGCTGGTCGAGGACGGCGTCGTGAAGCAGCTCAACGTCGAGGCACCCGGCGAGTTCTCCGTCAGCTCGGCGGAACATCTGCTGTCGGCGATGTAATCGCGGCCGCGTCGCTCGCCCCGACGGCGGGCGGCGCGGTCTTGCCGCTGTCGCCCGCGCGCCGTAGCAGCCCGAGATGATCAACGCCGCCGCCGTCGTCGCCGACCTCGATCGGCTGTACCGCGCCTCGGTCGACCGGCTCCAGGCCGCGCTGACCGACTATATCGCCACCGGCGCGACGCCCGACCCCGACACGCGCCGCCAGGGCTGTTTCGCTTATCCCGAGATACGCCTGCGGTTCGCGGGCGCGACCGGAAAGCCGGCGCCGACGCGCTCGTTCGGTCGTCTGTCGACGCCGGGCGAATATCGGATCAGCGTCACCAAGCCCGCGCTGTTCGCCGACTATCTGACCGAGCAGCTGACGCTGCTGATCGAGGATTACGAGGTTGAGGTCGAGGCGGCGGTCGGGCGGCAAGAAATCCCGTTCCCCTATGTGCTCGACCCGGGCCATGCGCTGAGCTTGGACGAGGTGTCCGCCGCCGAGCTCGCGCGTTTCTTCCCCGCGACCGAGCTGGCGCACATCGGCGACGAGATCGCGGACGGGCTCTGGCTGTCGGTCGACGGCACGCGCCCGCTGGCGTTGTTCGACGGGCTGCGCACCGACTTCAGCCTCGCGCGCTTGCGCCATTACACGGGCACGCCGCCCGAACATTGCCAGCGCTATGTGCTGTTCACCAACTATCACCGCTATGTCGACGAATTCGTCCGTTGGGCGGCCAGTCAGTTAGGCCTGGACGCCGATGGTCAAAGGGGGCGCTTCACCGCGCTGTCAGGCGCGGGCGGCGTCGTGATCGAGGATGGCGCGGAGGTCGAGAAGCTCGTCACCGACAGCGCGTGGCGGCGACACCAAATGCCCGCCTATCACCTGCTCGCCCCCGACCGGAGCGGCATTACGCTGGTCAACATCGGCGTCGGCCCGTCCAACGCCAAGACGATTTGCGACCACCTCGCGGTAATGCGCCCGGAGGCATGGCTGATGATCGGTCATTGCGGCGGTCTGCGACCCTCGCAGCGGATCGGCGATTACGTCCTCGCGCACGCGTACCTACGCGACGACCACGTCCTCGACGATGTGCTCCCGCCCGAAATCCCGGTCCCGGCGATCGCCGAGGTGCAGGTCGCGATGGCACGCGCGGCCGAGCTGATCTCCGGTCAGTCGGGCGAGGATCTGAAACGACGGCTGCGGACGGGCACGATCGTCACCACCGACGATCGCAATTGGGAGCTGCGCTATTCGCAATCGGCGCTGCGGTTTTCGCTCAGCCGCGCGGTGGCGATCGACATGGAGTCCGCGACGATTGCCGCGCAGGGGTATCGCTTCCGCGTACCATACGGAACGTTGCTCTGCGTGTCGGACAAGCCGCTTCACGGCGAACTGAAGCTGCCCGGCCAAGCCAACCGCTTTTACGAGCGCGCGATCAGCGAGCATCTGCGGATCGGCATCGCCACCTGCGAGGAGCTGCGCCGCGAGGGACCCAAGCTGCACAGCCGCAAGCTGCGCGCGTTCGACGAGCCGCCGTTCCGGTGAACAATCGCGGCGGGCCGGCGTTGCTGATCCAACCCCGCTGAACGGAGCCACTGATGGCCGATGATCCCGATATGCCCGCCAATGACACCAAGCCGGCACCGCGCCGCCGTGCCAACGGCAAGGATGCGCTTTCGGGGCGCAAGACGACTGCCAAGGACGTCGAGACCAAGGGCGATGCCACCGCCGACGCGGTGCTCTCGCCGAAGGCGAGCAAGGCGATGAAGCCACGGTCCAGCAAGCGCGGGACGCCACCCAACCACGGCAAGAAGGGCGAGAAGGCACCCAAGCCGCCGCTCGCACCCGCGAAGAGCAAGATGGGCAGCGGCTGGGGCGCTGCCGCGATTGCGGGCGGGCTTGGCGCGGCGGCGACCCTGGCGTTGCTGTCGTTACGGAGCAGCGCCTCGAAGCGCGTCCTGCCCGTGCTCAAGCGCGCGCATCAGCCCGACGGCACCGACAGCAGCGCCTCGTTCGCGGCGGGCATCGCCGACGAGAACACGGTGCCGGGCGAGGTGCTCTCGCCGCGCGCCACGACCGGGGGCGCGCATCAGCCGGACGGAACCGACTCGACCGCATCATTCGCGGCGGGCATCGCGGACGAAGGCACGATCCCGTCCTAGCGCCTCACGCCAAGAAGGCGGCCATCGCCTCGCCCAGTTCGGGTTTGACCACCGAACTCATATGCCCGCCCGGCACCTCGACATAACGTGCGTTCGGCAGCACATCGGCCAGCTCTGGAGCGGAACCGTTGTCCTGATCCTCCGCGCCGCACACCACCAGCGCGGGCATGTCGAACCGCTCGATGTCGGCGAGCGATGTGGAAACGAACGTGTCGATGATGTGCAGCAGCGCCACCGGGTCACCGCCGGTGGTTTTCAGGAACGCTTCGGCCATCCATTCCGGGCTGCCGCGCGCATGCTGACCGAGATTGGAAAGGATATGCCGGAAATGCCCTGCGCGGCGCTCGGTGTCGGTCAGCCCCACCAGCCCCATGCCGGAAAAGATCACCCTGCCCGGCCGCGCGCCGGTAGCGAGCAGCCGGGAAACGATGCGTGCGCCGAGCGAGTAGCCGCCCAGGTCGTAGTCGACGAGGCTAAGCTGCGCGATCAGCGCGCGCGCATCATCGACCAGCACATCGGGCGGGTAGAACCGCGCGTCGTGCGGCTTGTCGCTTTCCCCATGCGCGCGTAGGTCGGGGAGGATCACCCGCCGCCCCCGCGCGGCGATCGCGGTCGCGTGGCCATAGCGGATCCAGTTTGTCCTCGCGTCTGACAGGAAGCCGTGGAGCAACAGCACCGGCCGTCCCTCTCCGACCTCGCGCCAAGCGAGGCGCACGCCGTCGCCGACCGTGATGAAGCGGGTGTCACTCGGGGTCATGGCCGGTCGCTTCCTTCCACTTGCCCATAATGCGGGCGTTATCGGTGGTGCGTTCGGTCGGCAGCGCGCGCGTATCCAACCATGCGGCGTGCATCGACTCGACGCCCGCGTGGCTGACTGGGCGTAGCCGCGAGGGGTCGTCAAAACTTCCCACCGTCAGGTCGAGATCGGGCGAGCCGTCGCCTTCATAGGTCAACGGGGTTCCGCAAGCCGCGCAGAAGCCGCGCTCCGCAATCGGCGAAGAGCGATAGCGGTCCGGCTCGCGTTGCCATACCACATCGGCGCGGCGGACCTGCTTCAGCGCCGCCGCGACGCCGCCGGTCGCCCGCTGGCACATCCGGCAATGGCACAGGTACGCGTCGTCATCGTCGGTCGCGACCCGGTAGCGTACGCGTCCGCATTGACAACCGCCGGTCATCTCCTGGCTCACGTGCGCCCTCCGCCAGCAAGTAAGCGCGCCATCGCCCGCGACCGATGCCCTACCTTCCCAACCACGACAATCAACTTGCCGCTTTCCTACAGGGCCGTCGAGCTATTATGGGCAGAGCGCAATGATCCGTCGCCCCCGCCACGTCCGCCCTCCGTTCGTCGCTTTTCCTGCGCACCAGGCCGACGTGCGAAGCGAACGTAGCGTGAAGTTCCTCCACTTCCGCGCACCACATGGCTGACGCGGACCCGGCTCGCGATCTGACCGCGCGGACCGCCGCTCCATCCCGTGCGCGTCGATGGCGTCGTCCCCTGCTGCTGGTCAGCGTACCACTGCTGCTGCTCGTCGCGGCTGCTTACGTCTGGCTCACCTCCGGGCGTACCGTCTCGACCGACAACGCCTATGTGCAACAGGACCGGGTGTCGGTGTCCTCCGATGTCGCGGGCCGCATCGTCGATGTCGCGGTGCGCGAGAACCAGCATGTCGACGCGGGCGATCTGCTGTTCCGGATCGACCCCGCCCCGTATCGGATCACGGTGGAACAGGCCAATGCCGCGATCGCCGGCGCGCAGGTTCAGGTCGGCAGCCTGCAGGCGGACCTGCGCGGCACCGGCGCGGGGATCGTCGCTGCGCGCGACGTGATCACCGCGGCGCAGGAAGATTTGGATCGTCAGCAACAGCTGATGGCGCGCGGCTTCACCACCCGCGCCCGGCTTCAGCAGGCGCAGCACGCGGTCGAGCAGGCGCGCGCACAATACGCGACCGCCGCCAGCGCCGCGACCGAGGCACGCGCCAAGCTGTCGACCGGCGCGGCGGTGCCCGGCGAAACGCCCGCCATCGCCGCCGCGCGGGTGCAGCGCGACAAGGCGGCGCTCGACCTTGCGCGCACCGCCGTCCGTGCGCCCTATGCCGGCACGATCAGCCAGGCGGACCGGTTGCAGGTTGGGCAGATGATGCTCACCGGCCTGCCCGCGGTGTCGATCGTTCGCTCCAGCCGATCCTGGGTCGCGGCGAACTTCAAGGAAACCGACCTCGACCGGATGCGCGTCGGCCAGTCCGCCACCGTCTCGTTCGACGCGTACAAGCACCTCAAGCTCAAAGGGCATGTCGAGTCCATTGGCGCGGGCACCGGCTCCGAATTCTCGGTGCTTCCCGCGCAGAACGCGACAGGCAATTGGGTCAAGGTGACACAACGCGTGCCGGTGCGGATCGCGATCGACGAAGCGAGCCCGCGCCAGCTGATTGCGGGGTTGTCCGCCGACGTCACCGTCGACGTGAGCGGCGATGGCCAGCACTAGCCCGGCGCGCGCGGCACCCGCCGCGTCGCGATCATCGGACCACGCACATCCGGTGGTGGACCGGCCAGCGCTGCCAACGTCCAATCGGGCGCTGCTTACCGTCGGCGTGATGGCGGCGACGATCATGCAGATCCTCGATTCCACGATCGCCAACGTGGCGCTGCCGCATATGCAGCCCGACCTTGGCGCGACTGCGGACACGATCACCTGGGTTTTGACAAGCTATATCGTGGCGACCGCCGTCGCGATCCCCATTACTGGCTGGCTGTCGGACCGCATCGGCAGTCGCAACCTGTTTCTGGTCGCCGTGATCGGCTTCGTGGCTGCATCCATGCTGTGCGGGCTGGCGACCAATTTGCCCGAAATGGTGCTGTTTCGCGTCGGCCAGGGCATGTTCGCGGCGGTGATGAACCCGCTCAGCCAGACCGTGATGATGGACATCAACCGCCCGTCCAAGCAAGCCGCCGCGCTGTCGCTCTGGGGCCAGGGCGTGATGGTCGGGCCGATCCTGGGTCCGGTGATCGGCGGCTGGTTGACCGACAATTACGATTGGCGCTGGTGTTTCTACATCAACGTTCCGGTCGGCGCGCTGTGTTTCGCGATCCTGTGGAAGTATCTACCCTCACGCGCGGTGACGCTGCGGCGGTTCGACCTGTTCGGGTTTCTGTCGATCGCGGTTGCGATCAGCGCGTTTCAGGTCATGCTCGATCGTGGCCAGACGCTCGACTGGTTCCAGTCCACCGAAGTCTGTCTGGAGGGCATGGTCGCGCTCAGCGCGGGGTGGATGGCGATCGTCCATCTGGCGACCGCGCGCGAGCCGATGTTCGACCGGGCGCTGTTCGCCAATCGCAATTTCGTCACGGGCCTGTTCTTCATGCTGGTACTGGGCGTGTTGATGATGGCGACAATGGCGCTGTTGCCGCCGATGCTGCAGCGACTGTTCGGCTATCCGGTGCTCGATACCGGGCTGTTGCTGGTGCCGCGGGGTATCGGCATGGTGATCACGATGCAGATCGCGGGACGGTTGATGGGGCGCGGCACCGACCTCCGGGTCCTGGTCGCGGCCGGACTGATGATCGCGGCGGCATCGCTCTGGACGATGACCGGATGGACGTTGCAGATGGGGGCGGGTAATTTCGTCGTTACCGGTCTGGTTCAGGGGGCCGGACTGGGGTGCATGTTTATCCCGCTCAACCTTATGGCGTTCGCGACATTGCCACCGCGTTTCCGCACCGAGGGTGCCTCGTTGCTGAACCTGTTCCGCAACATCGGCGCGTCGGTGGGCATCTCCGCCGTGACCGCCTTGCTCGCCCGCAACGCGCAGACCAACCACGAGGTGCTCGGGGCGCACATTCCGGCGATGGGACTGACGGGCGCGGATCCGATCGTGTCGGCGGTGACGGGAATGGCGAGCGCTCAGTTGCTTGGCATCGCCGACGGCTTGGTCAACCAGCAGGCGGCGATGATCGCCTATCTCGACGACTTCAAGCTGATGATGATTCTCACGTTGGGTGCGTTGCCGCTGGTGATGCTGCTCAAGCGTCCGCGACGACCAGGCCCAGCCACGCCGAAGGAGGAAACGCCACACGTCGGCTTCGACTGATCCTAGCGGCCGCCGATCGCCCCGGTTCGTCCCACCACGTTCCACTCGCCCTCGCGCTTGCGCAACCAGTATGCCGCGACAAGCGATGATCGCTCGGCCGCCACAATCGCGCGGTCCCGGTCGATCACCGGCCCGCGCAAGCGGACGCAGCCAGCGGAGCCGCCGATCGTGACACCGCCCACCGATTCACCGCCGATCCCGCCACCGCCCAGAAACGAGGCGACCTTGGTCAGGTCGGCGAACCCCGGTGGCGGTTTACCCTCCGAGGCGCGGTCGCCGGTGGCTGACGGCGACCAGCGTACGACCAGACGTTCGATGCACGTCCCCGCTCCGCCATCACGCGCAAGCGACGCGGCAACGGCGGCGATGACATCCGGCATCTCGCGCCGGGGGTTCGGGCTACAGCTCGCCGCGAGCAGCGCCACCGACAGCGCGACCGCGCGCCTCAAGCCGCTTTCTTCAGATGCCGCCGCCCGAGCAGCTCCGCAATTTGCACCGCGTTCAGCGCCGCACCCTTCCTCAAATTGTCCGACACGCACCACAGCGACAAGCCGTTGTCGACCGTCGGGTCCTCGCGCACGCGGCTGACATAGGTCGCGTATTCGCCGACACATTCGACCGGGGTAACGTAGCCGCCGTCCTCACGCTTATCGACCAGCATGATGCCCGGTGCCTCGCGCAGCACGCGTTGCGCCTGCGCGGCGCTGATCTCGTTCTCGAACTCGATGTTGATCGCTTCCGAATGGCCGACGAACACGGGCACGCGCACACAGGTGGCGCTGACCTTGATCTTGGCCCCGAGGATCTTCTTGGTCTCGACGACCATCTTCCATTCCTCCTTGGTCGAGCCGTCGTCGAGGAATGCGTCGATGTGCGGGATGACGTTGAACGCGATCTGCTTGGTGAACTTGCTCGCCTCCGCCGGGTCGCCGACGAAGATGTTGCGGCTTTGCTCGAACAGTTCGTCCATCCCCGCCTTGCCCGCGCCCGACACCGACTGATAGGTCGCGACCACCACTCGCTTGACCGTGGCGATGTCGTGTAGCGGCTTCAGCGCCACCACCATCTGCGCGGTGGAGCAATTAGGGTTGGCGATGATGTTCTTGGCGCGATAGCCGTTGATCGCCTCCGGATTCACTTCGGGCACGATAAGCGGCACGTCCGGGTCCATCCGATACAGCGACGAATTGTCAATCAGCGTGCAGCCGGCGTTCGCGAACCGGGGTCCATGGACCCGGGTCGCCTCCGATCCGATCGCGAACAGCGCCATATCCCAACCGGCGGGGTCGAAATGCTCGATGTTTCCCACCTTGAGCATGCGGCCGGTGTCGCCATACTCGATCTCGTCGCCCTGGCTGCGCGACGAGGCGAGCACCGCGATCTCGTCGGCGGGAAACTCGCGCTCGGCGAGGATGTTGACCATCTCGCGCCCGACGCTGCCCGTCGCGCCCGCGACCACGATCCTGTAACCCATGACTGTCTCCGTTCGCCGCGCGCCATAGCCGCGCGGCGACGTTCGACCAACCCTATCTGGCGGAAGGCTTGTTCACCACCTCGCGCTCGAGGAAGTCGAGGATCGTGCCCCAGACATGCTCGCTGATTCCCGGCCCCGAAACTCGGTGGGTATAGCCGGGGTAGAACATCATCTCGAACGGTCGCGACCCGGCCTGCAGCTTGGCGGCGAGCATGGTCGAGTTCTCGAACACGACATTGTCGTCCGACATGCCGTGGATCAGCAACAGCGGGTCGTGGATGTTGAGCGCGCCGGTGAGCGCGTCGGAGCGCGTGTATGCCGCGCCTTCCGTGCGGGGGTCGCCCATATAGCGTTCGGTATAGTGGGTATCGTACAGTTCCCACTTCGTCACCGGCGCGCCGGACACCCCCGCCGCGTACACGCCGGGGTTCGTTTCGAGCATCTTGAGCGTCATATAGCCGCCGTACGACCAGCCATAGATCGCCACCTTGCCCGCGTCGACGAACGGCAGCGTCTTCAGATACGTCGCGCCCGCCAGTTGATCGGCGACCTCGACGCTGCCCATCGCGCGATAGATCTGGTCCTCGAACGCCTTGCCGCGGTTGTACGAGCCGCGATTGTCGATCTGAAAGAAGATCCACCCCCGGCTGACCAGATATTGCGCGAGCGCCCCGCCCCACCCGCGCGTGACTTGCTGCCCGGTCCCGGGGCCGCCGTAATGCTGAAAGAACACAGGGTAGCGTTTGCCCGGCTTGAGCGGGGGTGTGATCATTTCCCATTGCAACTGCGTGCCGTCCGCCGCCTTTAGCGTACCGAAGCGGGTCGGCTGGTGGCTCGCCAAGAACGAATGATATGGGTGGTCCGCCGCCGCGACCGCGTTATCGTTGATCCAGGACAGGCGCTTGCCGCTCGTATCCGCCAGATATTGCTGCGCCGGCTGCCCGGCATTGGAGCGCGAGACGATCACCCGAGTCGCGCCCGCGTCCATCGTCGCCGCATTGGTCCAACCACGCTCGGTCAGCCGCGTCACCGCCTCCGGATGCGCGATGTCGAGCGCGTAGAGTTGCTGCTCGAGGACGTCGTCCTTGGTGCCGGTGAAGTACAGCTTGCCCGCTTTCTCGTCGACGCCGACCAGGTCGGTCACGACCCAGTCACCGTGCGTCAACGCCGTCCATTTGCCGTCGGACCAGCGATACAGGTGGCGATAGCCGTCGCGCTCGGACGACCAGATCAGGCTGCCGTCGGGCATCGCGTGATAGGCGTCCGACAGGTTCAGCCAGCTGCGCGCGCCCGATCGTTCGGTGAAAAGGACGCTGCTCTTGCCGGTCGCCGGGTCGACGCGGAGCATGTCGAGCGTCTTCTGGTCGCGGCTTTCGCGCTGGACGAGCAAAGTCTTGCCGTCGGGCGTCCAATCAACGCGCGCAAGGTAGATGTCGGGGTCGGTGCCCAGATCGACCTTGACCTGCCCCGCGCCGTCGGGACGCACGACGTACAGTTCGACCAGCACGTTGGGCGTGCCGGCGGCGGGATAGCGCTGGTCATAGACCTTGGTGCCGTCCGCGCCGATCGCCGCGCGGGTGACGACACCGACCGGGCGCTCGTCGAACCGCTCGACCGCGATGTGGCGTTCGTCGGGGGACCACCAATAGCCGGTGCGGCGATCCATCTCCTCCTGCGCGACGAACTCCGCCTCGCCCCAATGCACCGTGCCCGCGCCGCCCGTCGTCACCGCGCGCGCGGCGCTGCCGCCGAGCGGCTGCACGAACAGGTTTTGCCCACGCACGAAGCTGACATAGCCGCTCTTGGGGCTGACCGCCGGGTTCAGCGGGCCGTCGGGCGTGGCGGTGAGCTTGCGCACGCTGCCGTCGAGCCGGGCAAGGAACAGATCGCCGTCGAGCGGCACCAGGATGGCGGAGCCGTCCGGGGTCCAGTCATACGCCACGATCCCTTTTTGCCCGCCGATGCGCGCGCGCTCGCGCTGCATCTTCTCGGCCTCTGACAGGTCCGCGCCCGACCCGACGCGCTTGCTGTCGACCAGCATCCGGCTCGCGCCCGTGCGGGTGTCGGTGGCCCACAGGTCGAACCGCTCCTTCTCGTCCGCGCGCGGACGCAACGACGTGAGCAGCGTGCCGTCGGGCGACAGCTTGAGCGCGCGCGGCTGTGGTCCCGCAAGGTCCGGGTTGGCGAACACCCGCGCCAGCGTCAGCGCACCCGCCTTGGCCGGGACCGCACCGTCCGGCCCGGTCCGCGCCTCAACCGGCATCGCCGCTCCCGCCATCAGCGCCACGCCCAGCATCCATGTCCGCACCCTGTTCTCTCCGCGAGCCGTCCTTCCGGCCATCGAGCTATCGCGGTATCGCCCGGTCCCGTCCAGCGGCTTGGCGTGACGGTCGGCGGGCGCGCGACACTCCGCGACACTTTGTTGATCGACGTGGCTTTCGCACCTGCACAAAAGCGTTAAGGACGGGGTGGCTCCGCAGGTGGTCTTAATGACCTCCCGGCGTATTCTTTGGTTATGAGCGGAGCGATCTTGCTGCCGATGTCGCAATACCCGCAAATGGTACACCGTTGTGTGCTGGCATCGGCCCTGGCGCTCGCCCTGAGTGGCTGTGGCGCGAAAAGCGATCAAGCTGGCGCGAGCGGACGTGGTGGCAGGGGCCCGAAGGGGCCGCCTCAGGTCGGCTTCGTGGTCGTCCAGCAAAGCGACGTGCCGTTGATCACCGACCTCGCCGGTCGCGCGGTCGCGTCCGAAAGCTCCGAAGTTCGCCCGCAGGTCAGCGGCGTGGTCGAGAAGCGATTCTTCACTGAAGGCTCGGTCGTCCGCAAGGGCCAGCCGCTCTACCAGATCGACGCCTCGCTCTACCGCGCGGCGGTGAACCAGGCCAACGCCAACCTGTCGAGCGCGCAAGCCAGCGCGCAGGCGACCGCGACCCAGGCCGCGCGCTATGCGCCGCTCGCCAAGATCGAGGCCGTGTCGCAGCAGGAACTCACCAACGCGGTCGCGCAGGCGCGCCAGGGGCAGGCCGCGATCGCGCAGAACCGCGCTTCGCTGGACACCGCCAAGATCAACCTGCGCTTCACCACCGTCCCCGCGCCGATCTCTGGCCGGGTGGGGCGATCCGCGTTCACCGTCGGCGCGTTGGTGACCAACAGCCAGACCGAGCCGCTGACCACGATCCAGCAGCTCGACCCCATTTTCGTCGACGTTCAGCAATCGAGCGCGGACCTGCTCGCGCTGCGCCACGCGCTGGCGGACGAGCGCGGGGTCATGCCGACGCGCGCGCAGGTGCGCCTGAAATTGGAAGACGGCAGCGACTATGGCCAGACCGGAACGATCGAGTTCACCGAAGTGGTGGTCGATCAGGCGACCGGGACGGTAACGCTGCGGGCGCGCTTTCCCAACGCGCGCGGGGTGCTGTTGCCGGGCATGTTCGTTCGCGCAAGCTTTTCTCAGGCGGTGAACAGTCACGCGTTCCTGATCCCGCAGCAGGCCGTCTCGCACGACCCGCGCGGCTCGGCGACGTTGTTCCTGGTCGGGCCGGGGAACAAGGCGATGCAGCGGACCGTCACCGCCGAGCGTACCGAGGGGGCCGACTGGGTGGTCACCGCTGGACTGCAGCCGGGCGACCATGTGATCACGCAGGGGCTGGCCAAGCTCAAGCCGAACCAGTCGGTTCGTCCCGTGCCCGCGAACGCGCCGCAACGCGTGCAGCCGCCGTCGGGCAAGAACGGTGGCAAGCGGGGCGGCGCGGGCGCGAACGGCGCGCAAAGCGGCGGCGCGAGCAAGGGCGGCTGACGCGGCGATGGTGTCGCGCATCTTCATCGACCGGCCGATCTTCGCCTGGGTGCTGGCGATCATCATAATGCTGCTCGGGCTGGGCGGCATCCTGTCCTTGCCGATCGCGCAATATCCCGACGTCGCGCCGCCGCAGGTGGTTATCCGCGCGACCTACCCGGGCGCGTCAGCGGAGACGCTGCAGAACAGCGTCACGCAGGTGCTGGAACAACAGCTGACCGGGATCGACGGACTCTTGTACTTTGCGTCCTCGTCGAGTTCGCGCGGCACGGTCGCGATCACGGTCACGTTCAACAAGGGCACGAACCCCGACATCGCGCAGGTGCAGGTCCAAAATCAGGTTCAGCAAGCGCTGTCCCGCCTGCCGCAGCAGGTGCAGCAGCAAGGGCTGGTGGTCCGCAAATCCAATCCCGACTTCCTGCTGATCGTCGGCGTATTCGACGCGACGAACCGCATGACCAACGCGGACGTGTCGGACTATCTCGTGTCGAACCTCCAGGATCCGCTCGGCCGCATTCCCGGCATCGGCGACACCAACGTGTTCGGCTCGCAATATGCGATGCGCGTCTGGCTCAACCCGGATCGGCTGACCAGTTATGGCCTGATCCCGGGCGATGTCGTCACCGCCATCACCAACCAGAACACCGAGGTCGCGGCGGGCGAGATCGGCGGGCAGCCGCAACCTTCGACGCAGATGCTCAACGCCACCGTGACCGCCCAGTCGCGGCTCCAGACCCCCGACCAGTTCCGCGCGATCATCCTGAAGACGTTGGCAAACGGCGCGACCGTGCGCTTATCGGACGTCGGCCACATCGAACTGGGGCAGGAGAACTACAACAACATCATCCGGCTGAACGGTCATCCCGGCGCGGGCATCGCGGTCAACCTCGCGCCGGGCGCGGACGCGCTCAAGACCGCCGAATTGGTCCGCGCGCTGGTGTCGCAGCAGGCCAAAAGTTTCCCATCCGGGCTGCAATACGCGTTCGTCAATGATTCCACCGACTTCATCAAATTGTCGATCGACGAGGTTGTGAAAACGCTGATCGAGGCGATCGTTCTCGTCGTGATCGTCATGTTCGTTTTTCTGCAAAGCTGGCGCGCGACGTTGATCCCGACCATCGCGGTGCCGGTGGTGCTGCTCGGTACGTTCGCGGTGTTCGCGCTCGCTGGGTTCTCGATCAACACGCTGACCCTGTTCGGGCTGGTGCTCGCGATCGGGTTGCTGGTCGACGACGCGATCGTGGTAGTGGAGAATGTCGAGCGGTTGATGGAGGAGGACCCCTCCCTCAGTCCGCGCGACGCGACGATCCGGTCGATGGATGAGATCACCGTCGCGCTGATCGCGATCGCGCTGGTGCTGTCGGCGGTGTTCCTGCCGATGGCGTTCTTCGGCGGATCGACGGGCGTCATCTATCGGCAGTTCTCGCTGACGATCGTATCGGCGATGGTACTGTCGGTGCTGGTCGCGCTGGTGCTCACGCCCGCGTTGACCGCCAATCTCCTCAAGCAGAAGCCGCGCGACGGAGACGACCGGGTCAAACAAGCCTGGGCCGGTCGGCACTTTCCCCGCGCCGCGGCGCTGGTGGCGAGGGGGCGTGACGGGTTCAACCGCGGCTTCGACCGGATGACCACCCGCTACACCGGCGCGGTGACGACGGTGGTGAATCGTAAATGGCTGTTCGGCCTGATCTACCTCGCGATCGTGGCGTTGCTGGTGGTGCTGTTCCTGCGGCTCCCCACCGGGTTCCTGCCGACGGAAGACCAGGGCGGCGTCCAGGTCTCGTTTCAGTTGCCCGCCGGCGCGACGCAGGGCCGCACTCAGCAGGTGCAGCTCATGGTGGAGAAGTACCTAAACACCTATGAAAAGGCCAACATCCGCGCGGTGTTCACCAACGCGGGCGGCGGCGGTGGCGGCAGCTCGAGCGGGCAGAACGTCGGCACCGGCTATGTGGTGCTGACCGACTGGGCGAACCGCAAGGGCGCGAAGAACTCGGCGGACGCGATCGTGCAGCGCGCGTCCGCCGCGTTCGCGGGCGTTCGCGACGCGCAGGTCTTCGCTCTCGTCCCGCCCGCGATCCGTGGCCTCGGACAGGCCAATGGTTTCACCATGGAGCTGCAGAACACGAGCAACATGCCGCGCGAACAGTTCGCGGCGTTGCGCGACGGCTTGCTTGCCAAGGCCAGCGCCGACCCGTTGATGAGCCAGGTGCGGCTGACCGAGCTGCCCGACGTCTCGACGCTGAAGGTCGACATCGACCAGCAAAAGATCGCCGCGCTCGGGCTGACGACCGCCGACGTCAACAACACGCTCGCGACCGCCTGGGGCGGCCGCTACGTTAACGACTTCATCGATCGCGGCCGCGTCAAACGCGTCTATGTTCAGGGCGACGCGCCCTATCGCGCCAGGCCCGAAAATCTGTTCAGCTGGTATGTGCGCGGCACGTCAGGGCAGATGGCCCCGTTCTCCTCATTCGCGAAGATCGGCTGGTCGCAGGCACCGACGAGCTTGTCGCGCTTTTCGGGCATCCCGTCCTATGAGTTCCAGGGGTCCGCCGCGCCCGGCCACAGCTCGGGCGAGGCGATGAATCGAATGACGCAGCTCGCGGGCCAGTTGACCGGCACCAGCATCGCCTGGAGCGGCATTTCCTATCAGGAGCGGTTGTCGGGCGGGCAGGCACCGTTGCTGTACGCACTGTCGCTGCTGGTGGTGTTCCTGTGCCTGGCCGCGCTGTACGAGAGCTGGTCGATCCCGATTGCGGTGCTGCTGGTGATCCCGCTCGGGCTGGTGGGCGCGATCCTGGCGGTGACGCTGCGCGGGCTGATCAACGACGTGTACCTTCAGATCGGGCTGCTGACGACGATGGGCCTCGCCGCCAAGAACGCGATCCTGATGATCGAGTTCGCCGAACAAGCCGAGCGCGGCGGCGCGCGCGTGATGGACGCCGCGATGCAGGCCGCCAAGATCCGCCTCCGCCCCATCCTGATGACCAGTTTCGCGTTTATCTTCGGCGTGTTTCCGCTCGCTATCTCGACCGGCGCGGGCGCGAACAGCCGGATCGCGATCGGCACGGCGGTGGTCGGAGGGATGCTGACGGCGACGTTGCTCGCTATTTTCTACATCCCGTTCTTCTTCGTGATGGTTCGCCGGGGCGTACGCGACGGCATCGCCAAGCTCCGCGGGCGACCGACCGGCTTCCAGGATGGCCAGCACCAGCCCACGCCGGAGCCAGCGTGATGCGTAGCGTCGTCCTGACGATGGCACTCGCGTCGCTCGCCGGCTGCTCGTTTGCGCCACCCAACGTGCGACCGGAGCTGCCCGTCCCGCCCTCCTGGCCGGTCGGTGACGCCTATCTGCGCCAGAGCGAAGCGGCGCTGCCCAGCGTCTCCTATGCGCAGGTGTTCACCGACGCGCGCCTGCAGGCGATCATCGGCCAGGCGTTGCTCAACAACCGCGACCTGCGCGTCGCCGCCGCCAACATCGCCGCCGCGCGCGCGCAGTATCAGGTCCAGCGCGGCGGTCTGTTTCCGGAGGTCGACGTGTCGGGCCGCTACACCCGGTCAGAGGGCGGATCGGGTAGTCGGACGGTGGCCGGCACCAACACCACCGGATCGGACCTTACGGGCGGCACGACCGGCACGGGCACGGGGACCACCACGGGCACTAACGCTGGCGGGAGCATCACCAGCGTCGGCGGCGGATCGTCGAACTTTTCGCTCAACCTCGGCAGCACATCATTCGAGCTCGACCTGTTCGGCCGCGTCCGCTCGCTGACGCGCGCGGCGCAGGACCGATACTTCGCTCAGGAAGCGGCGGCGCGGCAGACGCGGCTGGTGCTGGTGTCCAACATTGCGACCGCCTGGCTGACCTATGCCGCCGACCAGAGCCTGTTGCGGATCGCGCGCGACACCGCCGCGAGTGCGCAACGAACGGTCCAGCTCACCCAGGCGCGGCTGTCCGGCGGTATCGCGCCGCGCACCGATCTCACCCAGGCGATTACCGTGCTCGCCACCGCGCAGGCCGACCTTGCCGAGCAGACCACCTTGCTGGCGCAGGACGTCAACCAGCTGCAGCTGCTCGTCGGCGCGCCCGTCAGCCCGGCGCTGCTCCCCGCCGACCTCGATCAGGTCGTGCCGACGATCAGGCCGATACCGGCGGGCATCGATTCGCGGGTGCTGATCCGCCGTCCGGACGTCGTGCAGGCGGAATACCAGCTCTACGCCGCCAATGCGGACATCGGCGCGGCGCGCGCGGCGCTGTTCCCGCGCGTATCGTTGACCGGTCTGGTGGGCCTGGCGGCGACGAGCTTCGGCGGGCTGTTCACGGGCGGCGCGGTGTCCGGCTCCGTGGCACCGTCGATCAGCTATCCGATCTTCCGCGCCGGTGCCGCGCGCGCGAACGTCCGCTACTCTCAGGCACAGCGCGATGCGTCGGTCGCCAATTACGAACGCGCGATCCAGACCGCGTTCCGCGAAACATCGGACGCGCTCGCCCGCAACGGCACCGCCGGCGCGCAACTGGCGGCGCAGCGGCGCAACCGGGACGCCGCCACCGAGACGCTCAACCTCGCCAACGCACGTTATCGCGGTGGGATCGACCCGTTCCTCAACACGCTCGACGCGCAGCGGACGCTTTACAACACCCAGCGCACCTTCGTGACCACGCAACTGACCGAGGTATCGAACCTCGTGACATTGTATCAGGTACTGGGCGGCGACTCGACGCTGGATGCGACCGCGAGCGGGCCGTCGATTGTCCCCGTCGCCGCGGTGCGGCCGCGTTAGCCAGGGTTGACCTTCCACCATGCGGGTCCGAACGTGCCCGCATGGCGACCAACGTGACGCAGTTGATGCGCGACTGGCTAAGCCAGTGGGAGCAGGCGACCAACAGCCTCGGTGCGGAAGTGCTTCGCTCGCCCGAGTTCATCCGCACGCTGCATAGCGCGCAAGCAGCCATGCTGACCGCTCAAACCAACCTTCAACCGCTGGTCGAGCGCGCGCTGGCCGCAGCCAATCTGCCTGCGCGGAGCGATGTCGAGGAGCTGGCGGCGCGGCTGACCCGGATCGAGGCGCAACTATCGCGAATCGAGGCGGCGATGGGAGCGGCGCCCCCTGCCCCGCGCGCAAAGCCCAGCCGGACGCGCCAACCCGCGCCTCGGGAAGCGATCTGAGATGGCGGTCGCACCCGATCTGCTGGGCCACGCACAGCGCGAGTTCGATCGTGCGCTACGGCGCGACATCACCGGGCTGGGCTATACCGCGTCGCCGATCCCCGTGTCGGGCGCGAGCGCGAATGATGTACTGATCGAGCGCGGGACGATGCGGCTCTACCATTATCATCCGCGCGTCGACGACGTGTATCGGGTGCCGCTGCTGCTGGTGATGGCGACCACCAATCGGGGCTATATCTTCGATCTCGCGCCCGGGCAGAGCCTGGTCGAGCATCTGCTCGACGGCGGGTTCGACGTGTTCATGCTCGACTGGCACGCGCCGCGTGCCGACGAGCGCGGACTCACGCTGTCGAACTACATCCTCGACTTCCTCCCCGCGGCGATCGCGCGGGTGGCGGAGGAAACGGGCGAGTCCGACATCTCGGTCGCGGGCTATTGCTTCGGCGGGGTGTTGAGCCTGTTATGGGCCTCGCTGGAGGGAAGGGCGGCCGGGCTCGCCAATCTCGTCGCCTTTACCACACCGGTCGATTTCCGGCCGCTTGAGATGTTTCAGGCCTGGTCCGACAAGCGGTTCTTCGATGTCGACCGGCTGGTCGACACTTTGGGGAACTGTCCGGGTGACTACCTCCACACCGCCTTCGACATGCTGCGACCGGCGGGACGAATGGCCGCGAACGTCCGGTTGTGGGAAAATCTGTGGAATGAGGAATATGTCCGCTCCACGCGCATGGTCGAACGCTGGGCCAATGACGTGCTGCCGCTCGCGGGCGAGTATTTCCGCGAGACGATGAAAAAGCTCATGTGGGACAACCGGCTGCTCGACGGGACGATGACGGTGGCGGACCGCGCGGTGGACCTGCGCGCGATCACCGTGCCGTTCCTCCATGTCGGCGCGGAGCACGACCACATCGTCCCGCGCGCTTCCTCCGCGCCGTTGATGAACATGATCGGGTCGGCCGACAAGGAGTCGATCGTGCTCAAGGGCGGGCATGTCAGCCTTGTCGGCGGCGGCAATGCGAAGAAGCGGCTGTGGCCAAAGCTGGTCGATTGGCTGGGCGATCGCTCGACATGAGTTATCAGATCCGGCGGTTCGATCCCGCCGACCGCGCGGCGATGCTCGCTTTTGCGCTTCGCCTGCCGCGACACGACCTGATGTTTCTGGACCGCGACCTGCGCCATCCGCGCGTGATCGAGGCGTGGTTGTCGGAGATCGCCGAACAAGCCGGCGCAATTGTCGGCATCACCGCGCTTGTCCGCGATCCGCTAGGGTAGAGCCGACACGTCGGCGAGGTATCGTGCGACCTGGCGCGCGTGACCGCGCCGACGGGCTGGAGGCGTGAACCATCGCAGCTACAGCACGTTGCGAGCTGACATGGAAGAAAACCAACAGATGCAGACCCGTTCCGGCGAGATCAGGCCGCCGTCGCCGTGGCTGGCGCTCACCGAGCTTCCCCGCGCGCTGATCGAATTCGGTTCACTGCCGCTGGCCGCGCCGATCTTGCGGTCGATGCCGCGCGGCGACGGGCACCCCGTGCTGGTCCTGCCCGGGTTTATTGCCAGCGACGTATCGACACACCCGCTGCGCCGCTTCCTGTCGCGCATGGGATATCACGCGCACGAGTGGGAACTCGGTCGCAACCTGGGTCCGCGCGCGATCGGACGCGAGGGCGAGAAGCTCGCCGCCCGGCTCCGGTCCATCCACGAGACGACGGGGCGGAAGGTCAGCTTGGTCGGTTGGAGCTTGGGCGGTGTCATGGCGCGGCTGGTCGCGCGGCGTACGCCGGAGGCGGTGCGCCAGATCATCACGCTCGGCTCTCCCTTCGCGCGCAGCCCGCGCGCGACAAACGTCTGGCGCGCTTATGAACTGTTCACGGGCCAGAAGATCGACGATCCGCACACGCAACGCCAACGGAGTGAAAGTGCCGCGCCGCCGCCGGTGCCCTCCACCGCGATCTACTCGCGCAAGGACGGCGTGGTCGCGTGGCAGAATTGCCGCGAACAGAACACACCGATCACCGACAATATCGAGGTGCATGGCAGCCATTGCGGCTTGGGCGTTAACCCGGCCGTGTTGTACGCCGTCGCCGACCGGCTCTCGCAGGCGGAGGACGATTGGCAGCCGTTCCAGCGCAAGGGCATGCGCGCGTGGGTTTATCCTCCCGCCGGGCACGCATAGTTTGCAAGCAGGTGCGCTCCGTTCGGGATAGCTGACGAACCCGCGGCTCGCGACCGGGTGTCCGCCGGCATAGGCCCACCTATATCGTGAGGGTGACGGACCTTCGCTTGCCATGACCACCGTCTCGCGAATCAGCGGTGCCGACCGGATCAAGGCGGCTGTGATCGCGGTCGCGACCGTCGCGGCGGTCGGCTTCCTGCTGGTGTACGCGCTCGGCTACCAAGCCGTCCGGGCGGCGAGCGAGGACCTGAAAACATTTAACGTCGCGCTCTCGCCGCCACCCCCGCGCGAGCCGCCGCCGCCACCGCCTGAGCATCAAGCCGCCCGAACCGAGGCCGCCGCCGCGCCGATGAACCTGCGCGCGAAGGCGACCCCGGTCGTGGCACCCACGCCGATCGTTCCTCCGCTCGCGCCCTCTCCGCCCGTCATCGCCGCCTCCATCGCGGAGCAAGGCCCAGCGCCCTCGGCGGGCGCGGCGGACCGGCCGGGACCGGGGACCGGCGCAGGCGGCGCGGGCGACGGCTTCGGCGGCGGAGGTCGAGGGGACGGTGACGGCGGTGGCGGCAGCTTCGAGCGCGAGACGCCGCCGAGGAAGGTCGGCGGACGGCTCAGCATCCGCGACCTGCCGCCCGACCTCGCCGACGCGGGAGGCGGCACCGTAGGCGTCCGCTACATCGTCGAGGCGGACGGGCGTGTCTCGAGCTGCCGTGTCACCAATTCAAGCGGCTTACCCGAGTTAGACGACCTCACCTGCCGCCTGATCCGCGAACGTTTCCGTTACCGGCCCTCGCTCGACGCCGATCGTCGCCCGGTGCCGGTAACTGTGATTGAAAACCACAGCTGGGTCGCCCGCTACGACGACCAGCGGCCGTGACCGCCCCTCTCCCGCCCAAACCGGATAGGGGCAGCGCGACTTACTGCCCGCGCATCGGCGCGACCGCGTCGCGACCGAACTGCATGATCAGCTCGCCGATCTCGCGCGCTTGCGACATCGAGCGAGTGCCCTGATCGCGGATGAAATCGCCCTGAATCTTCATCACCTCCGACAGGTCCTTGGCCCGGGTCGCGTCGCGCATTGCCAGGAAAGCGGCGTGGGTGTTCTGTTCCGCCTGATCGAGCACTTTCATGCCGATCGTGGAGCTGCTCTGCGCCAGCTTCTCGCCACCCGCCTTCATCGCTTCGGTCGCGCGGCGGGCGGGTTCCGCCATGCCGGACTGGAAGGTGTCGCGCATTTTCTGGCCCGCGTCGCGCATCGCATCGGACGCGCCCTTCGCGGCATCGGCGGTACGGTCGGTGGCCGACTTGGTCGCGCCGGCGGCGTCGCCGATCCCTGGTTTGCTGTCGTCGACCATCTTGCTTTCTCCTTGGCTTGAGGGGCCGACCTCTTTGCCGGGATCGGCTTACCTGCATCAACCGGCGGGACGGTAGTTTGTTGCGCGACGCGGGCCTGCAACATTGCCCAACGAGAGCGTGGCCGCGATGGCACCCGTCTCGTGTGCGCCGACAAGCCGTGATCGCGCATGGCCCCGGCCCCGCTCGGACGCTATCACCGCCATGCCGTTCTTTCGGGGGGATTCGACGATCATGGCCGACGACGTGATGCACCATCTGCCGCTGATCCTGCGGCCCGACCCGTCGCGCACGGTGGTACGGCCGTTCTCGCCTGGATACCCGGCCGCTTTCGCGCGCGCCGACAAGTCGCGCGCGCAGGTGATCGTCGACCGGGTAATGTCGCTCGACGCCGCCGCCGTGGCTGCGGAACGGCGCGAGATCACCGCCTCGCTCGACGAGCGGCATCGCGATGTCGACGCGACGCTGCTCCGCCGATTCGAGACGATCGACGGCCTGACGATCGATCGCGCGACGGCCAGTCGCGACCAGGCATTGCTGATCGGCGCGTATTTCTCCGAGGAATATTCCTTCGAGGCGGCGGCACTGTTCAACCCGAGCATGGTGGTCCACCCGGACCAGAACGACGTACCTGACGGCGGAACACGCTTCCTCATGTCGCTGCGCGCGATCGGCGAAGGGCATGTCTCGTCCGTCACGTTTCGCACCGGCGTGATCGGCGCGGATATGTCGGTGACCGTGGACAAGGTCGGCCCGACGGCGGTGCCGCCGATCGTCGAGCATGTCGATAGCGATGGCGCGGCGGGCGTGCGGCTGCGCTGCGGTGGCAGCCGGACGCTGTCCGAAACGGTGCTGTTCCCGATGCTGCCCAGCCAAAGTCGCGGCATCGAGGATGTCCGCCTGGTTCGGTTCACCGAGGAGGACGGATCAAAGCTTTACTACGGCACCTACACCGCGTTCAACGGCGCGGAGGCGCGGTCGGAGCTGCTCGACACCGACAATTTCGGCGGCTTCAACATGCGCCCGATGACCGGGGACGCGGCGGCGGCGAAGGGCATCGCGCTGTTCCCGCGGCGCGTCGACGGGCGCTATGTCGCGCTCGCGCGCCACGACAACGAGAATATCTGGCTGCTCCGATCCGATGACGTGCTCCACTGGGACGGCGGCGCGAAGCTGATCTGCCCGCGTTATCCGTGGGAGTTCGTGCAGATGGGCAATTGCGGGTCGCCGATCGAGATCGACGAAGGCTGGCTGGTGCTCACCCACGGCGTCGGCACCGTCCGCAATTACTGCATGGGCGCGGCGCTGCTCGACAAGGCGGACCCGTCCAAGGTGCTGGCGCGCACACCCAGGCCGCTGCTGGAACCCAGCCCCGACGAGCGCGACGGCTATGTGCCCAACGTGGTCTACAGCTGCGGCGCGCTCGTGCTCGGGCGGACGCTGATCCTGCCTTATGGTGTCGCGGACGATTTCGCGACGGTGGCGACCGCGGATGTCGGCGCGGTGCTGGCGGCGATGGAATAGGGTCAGACCCTGGCTCAGCGCGGGGTCATCCGGATCGCGCCGTCGAGCCGGATCACCTCGCCGTTCAACATCGGGTTGGCGATGATCGCGGCGACCAGCTGCGCATATTCTTCCGGCCTTCCGAGCCGGCTGGGGTGCGGGACCTGGCGGCCGAGCGAGTCCTGCACCTCCTGGCTGAACCCGGCCATCATCGGCGTCATGAAGATGCCCGGCGCGATCGTCATCACGCGAATCTTGTGCTGCGCCAAGTCGCGCGCGATCGGCAACGTCATGCCGACCACGCCGCCCTTGGTCGCCGAGTATGCCGCCTGCCCGACCTGCCCGTCATAGGCGGCGACGCTGGCGGTGTTGACGATCACCCCGCGCTCTTCCCCGATCGGATCGGCGGCGGCGAGCCGCGCGGCGAAGCGCGACAGCACCAGAAAGCTGCCGATCAGGTTGATCTCGACCGCGCGTCGGAATGCATCAAGCGGGTGCGGCTGGTTTTCCTTGCCCACCGTCTTCACCGCGGGCGCGACGCCCGCGCAGTTGACCAGCACGCGCGTGACGCCGTGCGCGGCTTCGGCCACGTCGAGCCCCGCCTCGACGCTCGCCTCGTCGCTGACGTTGACCCGCGCAAAGGTCGCTCCGATCGCGTCGGCATGCGCGCGGCCCGCCTCTTCGTTCAGGTCGAAGATCGTGACCTTCGCTCCCAGTTCCGCCAACAGCTTGGCGGTCGCCGCGCCCAGCCCGGATGCCGCGCCCGTCACCACCGCGCCGATACCGTTGAGATCCATGTCCGCTCCTGCTCTTGATTTAAGGGGCGGTCGCACGCCCCGCGCCTCCGATCAAGCAGTGCCGGATCGACACGCTCGCACGGGCCGCTTACACTTCTCCCATGCAAGCCGACGCATTCCACCAACTCCTTCTCGCCCGCCGCTCGGTGCGTGGTTTTAAACCGGAGCTGGTTTCACGTGAAACGCTGCGCCGCGTCTTCACGGCCGCGCAGCAAGCCCCCTCCAACTGCAACGTCCAGCCCTGGGGCGTCCACGTCGTCTCGGGCGAGGTGGCGCATCGCGTGCGCGACATCCTGTCCGACCATGTCCTGAGCGGCGGCCCCGCCTCGCCGGATTTCGAGCACGAGGGCGGCTATCCTGGCGTGTATCGCGAACGGCAGATCGGCTCCGCCCGCGCGCTGTTCACCGCCACCGGGGTCGCGCGCGAGGACACCGCCGCGCGCAACGCGTCCATGTTCCGCAACTTTCGCTTCTTCGACGCGCCGCACGCCGCGTTCATCTTCATGCCGGCCTGGGGAAGTTATCGCGAGGCCTGCGATTGCGGGATGTACGCGCAGTCGTTAATGCTGGCGCTGGTTGCCGAGGGACTCGGCTCGTGCGCGCAGGGGGCGTTGGCGCACCATGCGGCGCTGGTCCGCCGCGAATTGGGTGTTGGCGACGACCTGAGGCTGCTGTTCGGCATCTCGTTCGGCTATCCCGACGATGACCACCCGGCCAACGCGGTCCGCACCGATCGCGCCGCGCTGGACGCCACGACCACGTTCCACGAATAACATCGTCACTATTGTCCGCGATTGATGACGACCCCCGCCGCGTGCGGTAGCGTCCCGCCCCTGAAAGGATCGATCCACCCTGGGCCAGGTCGGCGCATTACCCTATCGAACGACGTCCGGCGGAGCGGCGGAAGTGATGCTGATCACCTCGCGCGAGACGAGGCGCTGGGTGGTGCCCAAGGGCAATGCGATCCGCGGACTGTCCGCGCATGAGGCCGCGGCGGTCGAGGCGTGGGAGGAAGCGGGACTGCGCGGGGCGGTCTGCCCGACGCCGCTGGGCAGCTATCGCTACGGCAAGCGCCGCCGGCTCGGCGGAGTGCGCGAGCGTGGCGTTCTGCTGTTCCCGCTGCTGGTACTGGCCCAGGCGGAGGATTGGCCCGAACGTCATCAACGTGTCACACGTTGGTTCGATCTGGGACAGGCGGCGGCGGCGGTGAACGAGCCGGGGCTGAAGCTGCTCATCACCGGGTTCCGTGCGCCGCCTTCCTATTCGTTCGGCACGCGCGTACTGCCCGCGATGCGGACGCGAATGGGGAGAAGAGTGCCGATGCTGGGCTGGTTCCAGTCACTGATGCCCAAACAAGGGCGGTTCTTCGACCAGTTCGAGGCGCATACCGCGACGTTGACGGCGGGTGCCGACGCGCTCGCTCGGTTGCTCCACGCGCAGGGCGACCGGTCCTCGCTGATCACGGAGATCGTCCGGCAGGAGCATCTGGCCGACGACATCACTCGCGATGTGCTCCAGGATGTTCGCCGCGTGTTCGTGACGCCGTTCGACCGCAGCGCCATTATCGCGTTGGTGGGTGTGATGGACGACGCCATCGACCAGATGAACAGCTTCGCGACCGCGATCACGCTATATGAGGTGCAGGAGTTCGCGACGCCGATGCGCGACATGGGCGGGATTATCGTCGAGGCTGCGCGGATCACGGCGGAGGCGGTGCCGCTGCTACGCTCGCTCGCCGCCAACGCGTCGCGCATCAATGCGCTCACCGCGCGATTGATCGAAATCGAGGGCGACGCCGACCGCATCCATGACGAAGGCGTCAAGGCGTTGTTCCGCGAAGCGAGCGACGGCCAGACAATGCGGTTCGTGATCGGGCGCGAGCTATATTCCAGCCTCGAGCGGATCGTGGATCGATTCGAGGATGTCGCGAACGAGATCCAGGGTCTCGTGATCGACCACGCGTGAGCGCGCGCTGATGCTGTCGCTCCCACTCCTGATCGCGCTGATCGGCGTAGCGCTGTTCTTCGATTTTCTCAACGGCTTGCACGATGCGGCCAACTCGATCGCCACGGTTGTCTCCACGCGGGTGCTCAAACCGCAATGGGCGGTGCTGTGGGCGGCGTTGTTCAATTTCGTCGCATTCGCCGTGTTCGGGCTGAACGTCGCCAACACGATCGGCAAGGGCATCATCGACGCGCATATCATCGACGCGACTGTTATCTTCGGCGCGCTGATGGGTGCAATCTCGTGGAATGTGATCACCTGGGTCCTTGGCATCCCCTCGTCGAGCACGCACGCGCTGATCGGCGGGCTGCTCGGCGCGGGGATCGCCAAGGCTGGGCTGCACGCAGTCGTCTGGAACGGAGTGATCAAGACCGTGGTGGCGATCTTCACCTCGCCCGCGGTCGGCCTAGTGATCGCCCTGGCGCTGGTGCTAGTCGTCGCATGGAGCAGCATCCGCCTCACACCGCTCGCGGTCGATCGGCGCTTTCGCAAATTCCAGCTCGTATCGGCGGCGCTGTATTCGCTCGGCCATGGCGGCAGCGACGCGCAAAAGACGATGGGCATCATCTCGGTGCTGCTTTACTCGCAGGGGCGGTTGGGAAACGAATTTCACGTTCCGTTCTGGGTCGTGATCGCGTGCCAAGCCGCGATCGCGTTTGGCACCATGTCGGGTGGGTGGCGGATCGTGCATACGATGGGCTCGAAAATCACTCGGCTGACGCCTGCGCAGGGGTTCTGCGCGGAAACAGGCGGTGCGATCACCTTGTTCATGGCCATTCTCGGCGGGGTACCCGTGTCCTCCACCCACACCATCACCGGCGCGATCGTCGGCGTGGGCGCGGCACGACGAGTATCGGCGGTGCGTTGGAATATCGCGAGCAACATCGTGGTGGCGTGGTTTCTAACCCTGCCCGCTGCGGGGGCGATTGGAGCGGCGATCTATGAACTGACGCGCCTGATCACGCGTTGACCAGTGTAGCACCGGCACAAACGCCGTGGTGGCACGCTGGCGTCATCTATCAGATCTACCCGCGCTCGTTCCAAGATAGCGATGGCGACGGGGTCGGCGACTTGCGCGGGATCGAGCGTCGACTCGACTATCTGGTCGACCTCGGCGTCGACGCGGTATGGCTCTCGCCGATTTACCCGTCGCCGATGGCGGACTTCGGCTACGATGTGTCCGATTACACCGGCGTCGACCCATGTTTCGGCACACTGGCCGATTTCGACAGCTTGATCGCTGCCGCGCACGCACGCGGACTGAAGCTGTTGCTCGATTTCGTGCCGAACCACAGCTCGGACCAGCACCCGTGGTTCCTCGCGAGCCGATCGTCGCGCACCGACCCCAAGCGCGACTGGTATATCTGGCGGGATGCAAAGTCGGACGGATCGCCGCCGAACAACTGGATCAGCGACTTCGGCGGCAGCGCATGGGCGTGGGATGAGGCAACCGAACAATTCTACCTGCACGCGTTCTTGAAGGAACAGCCCGACCTCAACTGGCGCAACCCGGCGGTGCGCGAGGCGATGCTGGGCGTGATGCGGTTCTGGCTGGAACGCGGCGTCGACGGGTTCCGCATCGACGTGCTGTGGCATTTGATCAAGCGCTCGGACCTCGCGGACAATCCGCCCAACCCCGACTGGCGGCTCGGCAAACCCGAGAAAGAGCGCGTGCTTCAGTTACACTCGACCGATCAACCCGAAGTTCACGAGATCGCCGCCGAGATGCGCTCGCTTGCCGATGACTATGGCGCGCTGCTGATTGGCGAAGTCTACCTGCCGATAGCGGAGCTAATGCCTTATTACGGGTCCTTGTCCCGGCCCGAGGTGCAGCTGCCCTTCAACTTCCACCTGATCGGGGCGGAATGGAGCGCGGTGGCGCTAGGCCGGTTGATCGTGGATTACGAGGCGGCGCTACCGCCCGGCGCATGGCCGAACTGGGTGCTCGGCAACCATGATCGCCCCCGCGTAGCGACGCGGGTAGGCGAGGCTCAGGCGCGGGTCGCCGCGATGCTGCTGCTGACATTGCGAGGAACGCCGACGATCTATTATGGCGACGAGATTGGGCTGACGGATGTGCCGATCCCGGCCGATGCGGTACGCGATCCGCAGGAGCTTCGCGCGCCCGGCCACGGCTTTGGTCGCGATCCGGTCCGTACGCCGATGCCGTGGGACGCGAGTTTGAATGCTGGCTTCACCACCGGTGAGCCGTGGCTACCTCTCAACCCCGACTGGCCGACGCGCAACGTCGCGGTCGGCAACAACGATGCGGTCTCGATGTTCTCGCTTTACCGTCGACTGCTGGTGCTTCGCCGCGAACACGCCGCGCTCTCGGTCGGCGATTTCACGCTCATCGAGGCACCGAAGGGTGTGCTGGCGTATGAGCGGAGCCATGGTCACAGGCGGTTCCGCATCCTACTCAACCTCACGCCCAACAACGTGACCGTTGAATGGCGAGGCACTCCGCTTCTCTCCACGCTCGATGGTTGGCCGGAACCGGGAATGCTATATTCCGATGAGGGGCTTGTGATCGAATGAAGGTCGCCATGCTGGCCCCGATCTCCTGGCGCACGCCGCCGCGCACTTATGGTCCGTGGGAACTTGTCACCAGCCTTCTCACCGAGGCGCTGGTCGCACGCGATGTCGACGTGACACTGTTCGCGACGCAGGACAGCATCACCGCCGCCAAGCTCGAGGCGGTGGTGCCCCGCGCCTATTCGGAGGACTCAAGCATTGATGCGAAGGTGTGGGAGTTTCGCCACCTCGCGCACCTGTTCGAGCGCGCGGGCGACTTCGACCTGATCCATAACCAGGCCGACTTTCCCGCCCACGCTTTTTCCGGGCTCGTCTCGACACCGATGGTGACGACCATCCACGGCTTCTCGTCCGACCGCATCCTGCCGATGTACGCGCCTTATCAGGACCGCGTGCATTATGTCGCGATCAGCGTGGCGGACCGGCACCCGGCGCTCCGTTACGCCGCGACGATCCATCACGGGATCCCGCTCGACGACTTCGCGTTCGACCCGGTCGGGAGCGAGGGCCTGCTGTTCTTCGGCCGCCTCCACCCCGACAAGGGAGCGGCAGAGGCGGTCGCGGCGGCGCACGCCAGCGGGCGGCGGCTGGTCATGGCGGGCATCGTCCAGGATGAGGACTACGCGCGCGAAGTGCTGGCCGCTGCCGATGGCGACCGCGTCAGCTACATCGGCCCGGTCGGCGGCGAAACGCGTGTCCGCACGCTCGGCGCGGCGCGCGCGCTGCTTCACTTGGTCAACTTCGACGAACCGTTCGGGCTGTCGGTGGTCGAGGCGATGGCTTGCGGTACGCCCGTGATCGCGACCCGGCGTGGATCGATGCCAGAGTTGATCGAGCATGGCGTGACGGGGTTCCTGGTCGACTCGCCCGGCGAGGCAGTCGCCGCGATCGAGCGCGCAGGCGACCTCGACCGCACCGCCTGCCGCGCGCGGATCGTGGAACGGTTCAGCGTCGACCGGATGGCCAATGCCTACCTCGCGCTCTACCGGCGCATTCTGGGCGGTTGACCTACTTCAGGCAGCACACGATCGCGTCGATTGCGCTGCGCGTGTCGTCGATCGTCTTTACCTTCACGCAATCGATGCCCGCCTCGAACGGCGGGTAATCATTGCCGCCAGGAAAGATCGCGTCGCCGATGAAGATCATGTCGCCGGTCGCGATGTCGCTATGCTCGGCGAGCTTCTGAAGACCGGTCGCCTTGTTGACGCCCTCACGCGTGATGTCGATCGAGGTCGCGCCGCCTGCGTTGATCGCGAACCCCGGCAGGCGCTGCTTCAGGTCAGCCTGGATCACCCGGCGCTTGGAAAAATCCGGGTCCCACTTTTCCTTCGCTTCGAGCGGCGCCTGCTGACCCAGCGCGGAAAAGGTAATCTGGCTGCCGCGGTCCTCGATCAGTTCGCCCCACGTCTGTTCCGGCTTGAAGCCGGTCGCGTCGAGCGAGGCATGAAAGGAGGCGATAATCCGCTGCTTCTCGTCGTCGTCGAACAGTTCGGCATAGATCGCCTGCCAGCCGCTGCCGTCGTGACGGTACATCTTAGTGCCGGTCGTGGGCATTATAAACAGGCTGTCGACGTTCGCGCCGTCGGGCAGTTGCGACACGACCTGCTTTTCGAACTGTGGCCAGTCCCCGCCCGAGATCACCGCGACCTTGGCGACGGTCAGCAGTTTGGCGAGCCGCCCGGCCATGTCCTCGTCGAGCCGCTGCTTCGAGAGCGCCAGAGTACCATCCATGTCAAAGGCGACGAGCTGTTTCATGCGGGTTCCATTGCTGACAAAATGTATCGGTCGATCGCGACGGCGACGCCGTCCTCCTCGTTGCTGGTCGAGATCGCGTCCGCTCGGGCCTTCACGCCCTCGGGTGCCTGCCCCATCGCGACCGAGAAGCCGGCGCGGTCGAACATTGGCACGTCGTTGAATTGGTCGCCGAATACCGCGACATCCTCGAGAGGAACGCCGTGCGTCTTGGCGAGCGCAGCGATAGCGTCGCCTTTGTTGGCGACGGTAGCGGTGACGTCGAGGAAATACGTCTGCGACTGCGCGATCGTCGCCCGGTCGCCGAAGCTGGCCTGTGCGCGTTCCGCCAACCGCGCCAGCATCGGCGCGTCGTCGCTAACGAAGGTCAGCTTCTCCGCCCGCTCCGCAAACTGAGCGAAATCGGCGACGATCACTGGCTCTTGATTCGCCGATATCCGCTCGCGCGGTACATGCGAGTTCTCGGTCGTGTCCGCATGCCAGAGTCCCTCGGCGAAGACCCAGGTCGAGACCGGCTCCTCCGCCGCCATTGCGAGCACCCCACGCGTGACCTCGGTCGGAACGAGATGGTGCTCGATCACGTTACCGCCGGCGGTGAAGATCGTGCCGCCATTATACGCGGCGACTGGCCCTTTGACACCCAAGGCATCGACTAGCGGCTGAACACCCATCGGGCAGCGCGCGCTGACCAGCGTGAACGGGATCCCCGCTGCCTCCAGCCGTTGTACCGCGCCCTTCACGCCCGAAGTCAGTTGCTTGGCGTGATTGACCAATGTCCCGTCGACATCGGAAATGACCAGCCGGTAACGGCGTCCGCTCATTGCGGCATCTCAACATGGCCACCAAAGCCGAACCGCATCGCCGAAAGCACCTGGTCGCCGAACACATGATCGACCCGGCTGCGATAGCGGGCGAACAGCGCGGCGGTGATCACCGGCACCGGCACTGCCTCTTCCATCGCCGCCTGGATCGTCCAATGCCCCTCGCCCGAATCGGCGACACGGCCGGAGAAGGTCGCCAACATCTGGTCCTTTGCGAACGCGGCGGCGGTGAGATCGAGCAGCCAGGACGAGATTACGCTACCGCGTCGCCAAACCTCGGCGATGTCGGTCAGGTTCAGATCGAAACGCTCGTCCTCGGGAAGCTTGCCGGACTTCTTGCCTTTCAGGATGTCGAAGCCCTCCGCATAGGCCTGCATCAACCCGTATTCGATGCCGTTATGGACCATCTTGACGAAGTGACCGGCACCAGCGGGACCAGCATGGATATAACCCTTCTCCGCACGCGGGTCCTCTCCTTCCTGTTCCATCCGGTTCGGGGTGCGTAAGATGGTGCCGTGGCCGGGGGCGAGCGCGTCGAACACGGGATCGAGCAGGTCGACCGCCGCCTTGTCGCCGCCGATCATCATGCAATAGCCGCGTTCCAGTCCCCATACCCCACCGGACGTGCCGACATCGACATAGCGGCAGCCATGTTCGGAAAGCTGCTTCGCGCGGCGGATGTCGTCCTTGTAGAAAGTATTGCCGCCGTCGATGATGATGTCGCCCGGCTTGGTTTGCTCACACAATGCCTGGATAGTCTGCTCGGTCGGGTCGCCCGCGGGCAGCATGACCCAGTAGATCGCAGGGCTGTCCAGCTTACCGAGCAACTCGGCCAATGACGAAGCAGGAATGCCCCCATCCTTGGCGAGCGTGGCCACAGCTTCGGCACCATGATCGTACACGACCACCTCATGCCCATGTCGCATCAACCGTCGGGCGATGTTGCCGCCCATGCGGCCAAGCCCGATCATCGCGAGTTTCATTCGTAGGTCTCCAATGCCTTGCTCCCTCTCCCCTTCGGGAAGAAGAAAATGTCACGCGTGCGCGGGCTGTTTCTTGGCGATAGCGCCGAGCAGGTCGTCGAACGCCTTGGCGAATTGCGCCACACCCTCCTCGACCAGCTGCGTCGTTACCTCGTCGAGGTCGAGTCCGAGCCGCTCGACCTCCGCCAGCACATGCCGCGCCTCTTCGACGCCTTGGGTCAGCATCGTGGCCGCCGTGCCATGATCGCGGAAGGCATCCATCGTCTTGGGCGGCATTGTGTTGACCGTATCCGGCCCGATCAGCCCGTCGATATAGAGCGTATCGGGATAATCCGGATCCTTGACGCCCGTCGATGCCCAAAGCAACCGCTGCGGCTGCGCGCCCTTGGCGGCGAGAGTCTGCCACCGGTCGGACGCGATGAACTCCTGATACCAGGCATAGGCCAGCTTGGCATTGGCGATCGCCGCCTTGCCGCGTACCGCCTTCAGCGCCTCGGCTTCCGAGTCGCCCGTCTTCAATCGCGCGTCAATCGCATCGTCGATCTTGCTATCGATACGACTGACGAAGAAGCTCGCGACGCTGGCGATGCGGTCGATCGGTTCACCCGCCTTGACCCGCTCTTCTAGACCCATCGCATAGGCTTCAGCAACGCGCTTGTACGCCGCTTGGCTGAACAGCAGCGTCACGTTGACATTGATTCCGGTACGGATCGTCTGCGCGATCGCGGGGCCGCCCGAGTCCGTGCCCGGAATCTTGATCATCACGTTGGGCCGATCAACCATCCGCCACAGTTTGACCGCCTCGGCCATGGTCGCGTCGCTATCGAGCGCGATATAGGGCGACACCTCCAGGCTGACATAGCCGTCCTTGGCCTCCAACCGATCGTACACGGGGCGCAGCGTGTCCGCCGCCGCCTTGATGTCCTGGATCGCCTGACTCTCGTATCGGTCCATCGTGGACGCGTTTGGATGCGAGCGGTCGTACTGCGACAGGCTGTCGTCATAGGCGTCGCCATGCCCCATCGCTTTCTGGAAAATCGACGGGTTGGACGTCACGCCGGTGAGGCCATCTTCGTCGACCAGCTTCTGCAATCCGCCAGCCTGGAGGAATTTGCGATCCACGAAATCGAGCCACACCGCCTGGCCCTGCGCGGTCAGATCCTTGAGCAGGCTCATTTCGCTTTCTCCATCGTCTCGCGCGCGGCTTCGACGACCTTGTCGACCGTGAAGCCGAACTTTTCCTGCAACTTGGCGATCGGGGCCGAGGCACCGAATGTCGTCATGCCGATCGTCCGCCCCTCGAACCCGACATAGCGGTCCCAACCGATCGTCCCGCCCTGCTCGATCGACACACGCGCGCGCACCGACGGAGGCAGGACCGAGTCGCGATACGCCTGATCCTGCTTTTCGTAGAGGTGCCAGGACGGCATGGAAACCACACGCGCCTTGGTCCCGTTCTCGGCCAGCTTGTCCGCGGCCTGACACGCCAGCCCCACTTCGGAGCCGGTGGCGATCAGGATCACCTCGGGATCACCTTCGTCCCTGGTCAGGACATAGCCGCCCCGATGCAGCCCCTCGGCCGGAGCATATTTGCTCCGGTCCAGCGTCGGCAGCGCTTGGCGCGAGAGGATCAGGCACGACGGCTCGTGCGTCGCGGCCAGCGCGGATTTCCACGCCTCGCGCGTCTCGTTGGCGTCGCCCGGGCGCAGCACGTTAAGCCCGGGGATCGCGCGCAACGCGGTCAATTGCTCGATCGGCTGGTGGGTCGGCCCGTCCTCGCCGACGCCGATCGAATCGTGCGTGAATACGAACACGACCGGCATCTCCATGATCGCCGCCAGCCGGATCGGCGGGCGCATGTAATCGGAGAACACCATGAACGTGCCCGTGTAGGGTCGCAGGTACGATGCGGCCATGCCGTTGGCGATCGACCCCATCGCGTGCTCGCGAATGCCGAAATGCACGTTGCGGCCGCCGTAATTGTCGAACTCGAACGAGGGCGCGTCCTTGATGTCCGTCTTGGTCGAAGGCGATAGGTCCGCCGCACCGCCGACCAGCCACGGCACCTTGGGCGCGAGCGCATTCAGCACCTTACCGCTCGCCTCGCGACTGGCCATGCCCTTCGCGTCGGGCGCGAAGTCGGGCAGGTCCTGATCCCAGCCTTGCGGCAACTCGTTCCGCCGCATACGCGCGAGTTCCTCGGCCAGATCGGGATATTGCTCGGCATAGCGTGCGAACATTGCGTCCCATTGCTCGCGGGCCGCCACGCTTCTCTCGGCGAGCGCGTCGTGGAAATGCTGCTTGGCTTCGGGCGGGACCAGAAATTGCGCGTCCTCGGGCCAGCCATAGGCCCGCTTCGCGCCCCGGATTTCCTCCTCGCCGGGCGCATCCGAATGCGCCTTGTGCGTTCCCGCTCGAGTGGGGAAGCCAATGCCGATCACCGAGCGGACGAGGATGAACGTCGGCCGGTCGTCCGTCGCGCGGAACGCCTCGATGGCACTCGCGAACGCCTCGGTGTCCTCCGCGTCGCTCACCTCAAGCGTCTTCCAGCCATAGGCGCGGAACCGCTCGGCCACATCCTCGTCAAACGCCAGCGGCGTGCCGCCCTCGATCGTGATGCCGTTGCTGTCATACACCCAGCACAGGTTCGAAAGCTTGAGGTGTCCCGCCACCGACGCCGCCTCACTCGCGACGCCCTCCATCAGGTCACCGTCAGAACAGAAAACGTAGACATCGTGGTCGAACACGGTGAAGTCAGGTTTGTTGAACCGCGCCGCCAACCAGCGCTCCGCCAGCGCCATGCCGACCGAGTTGCCGCAGCCCTGTCCGAGCGGACCGGTGGTGGTCTCCACGCCCGTGGTCATGCGGTATTCGGGGTGACCGGGCGTCTTCGACGACATCTGGCGGAACTGCTCGATGTCGTCGAGGCTCACCGCGGGCGCGCCGGTCTTGTTTCCGTCCGCGTCGATCTCCTCGATCCCGGCGAGGTTAATCAGCGCGTATAGCAGCATGGACGCGTGCCCGCACGACAGCACGAAACGGTCGCGGTTCATCCAGTCGGGCTTGCTCGGATCGTAACGGAGGAACCGCGCCCACAACGTTTCGGCAATCGGCGCAAGCGCCATCGGCGTGCCCGGGTGGCCAGAGTTCGCCTTCTGCACCGCATCCATCGCCAGCGTGCGTATGGTGTCAATCACTTTGCGGTCGAGCGACCCGTCCTCGCGTGGCTCGGCATGCGAGACCTGATCCATCGTGTCCGTATCAGCCATGCGTGCTTATCCCGTTCCCTTGCTCGCCGAACGAAAGCGGCGCGTCATGGTTGCTGATCCTGCGTTCGTTCCAGCTTCGTTACAATCCCGTTTGACGCAATGTACGCCGCGTCGACCTCGTCGAGGAACAATCCGTGCGCGACCAGACCGGGAATCGATTGAAGCGAAGTTGCGAGCGCGCGCGGGTCTCGCAGCGGCGTGAACCCGCAGTCGAGTATTAAATTGTTCTGATCGGTAAAATAGGGTCGACCGTCTGCTTGTCGCAGGACCGGCCTCGCCCCTAGCGCGCGCACGGCGCGGGTGACCGCTTCCCGCGCGAACGGGACGACCTCGACCGGGACCGGAGCGGCCCCGAGTCGCTCGACTCGCTTCGACCCGTCGGCGATCACGATCATCCGCGCCGATGCGGTGGCGACCACCTTCTCGTGCAGCATCGCCCCACCCGCGCCCTTGATCGCGACCAGCGCCGCGTCGATCTCGTCCGCGCCATCGATGGTGAGGTCGACCGCCGCGACATCGGCCATGTCGAGCAGCTCGATGCCAAGCGCTTCCGCCTGCCGCGCGCTCGCGACGGAGGTAGCGACCGCACGGACACGCAGGCCGGTCGCGACTCGCGCGCCGACCGCGTCGATCGCGTGTTTCGCGGTGGAGCCGGTGCCGAGCCCAACCAGCATACCGTCCTGCACCTCGGTCACCGCCGCCTCGGCCGCGAGCCGCTTGTCGTCGTCCTGCGTCACGTCGCGGCCCATGCGCCGCCGTCGCGCGTGGTACAAGCCTTCGACATCGTGCATGCGGGCGGGTATTGTCGACCTTTCAATCGGAGGCCACCATGCTCGCGATCGCCCTCCTCCTCGCCGCCGCGCAGGCGAACCCGGCGACGGCGCAAGCGCCATGCGCCGCGCCAGGATTGCTGCCCCCCGAGTTGGCCGGGTGGGCCACCCCGCGCGCCCTCGTAGCCGCGACGGCTGCGGGGGAGCTCGACACGGCCACGCTGTCCGTCGGTAACGCCATCGAAGCGACGCTGGCGCCCACGCCGCACGTCGCCTACCCGGTTCAGCCCGGGCACGCGGGCGCTGCGACCACGCACGGCGGATTGTTCGCGTTTACGGCGACGGAGGCGGGCAGCTACCGCGTGGCGCTCGGAGCGGCGGCGTGGATCGATCTGGTAGCAGAGGGCAAGTCCGTCACGTCTACCGCGCACGCGCACGGCCCGGAGTGCACGGTCGTGCGCAAGCTGGTCGACTTTCCGCTCAAGCCTGGCCGCTATATCCTGCAAGTGTCGGACGCGGCCGACCCGGCGCTGACGCTGATGATCGCGCGCCTGCCCGGCTGAGCGGACCGGCGCGCAGGTTCGTCTTAGGCCTTGGCCTCCGGGCGCGGGTCGCGGCGCTCGGCGATGCGAGCCGCCTTGCCGGTGCGGCCGCGCAGATAATAAAGCTTGGCGCGGCGGACCACGCCGCGGCGGACCACCTCGATCGCGTCGATGTTGGGCGAGTAAAGCGGGAAGACGCGCTCGACGCCCTCGCCAAAGCTCATCTTGCGGACGGTGAACGAGGAGCCCATGCCCCTGTTAGCGCGCGCGATGCACACGCCCTCATAGTTCTGCACGCGGGTGCGCTCGCCCTCGATCACTTTGACGCCGACGCGCAGCGTGTCGCCGGCGCGGAACTCGGGGATTGCACGGACGGCGGTCAGCTTGGCAATCTGCTCGGCTTCGAGCGTCTGGATCAGGTTCATCGGTCTTCTTCCGGTTCGTCGCCGCGCGCCAGAGGGCGACCGACCCGAGCGTCGTGGTGACGCTCCCACAGGTCCGGCCGCCTTAGCCGTGTATCGGCCTCCGCGCGGGCGTTACGCCAGGCGGCGACCTTCGCATGATCCCCCGATCGCAGCACTTCGGGGATCGTGCGCCCTTCCCATGTCACTGGTCGGGTATAATGCGGGTATTCGAGAAGGCCGCTTTCGAAGCTTTCCTCATCGCCGCTCTCCGCCGCGCCCATAACCCCGGGGAGCAGCCGAACGCAAGCGTCCAGCAACAGCAGCGCCGCAATCTCCCCGCCGGACAGGACATAATCGCCGATCGACACCTGCTCGACATCGCGCGCCTCGAACAGGCGCTCGTCGAAGCCTTCGAAGCGCCCGCAGAGCAGGACCACCCCGGGCCCGCTCGCCAATTCGCGCACGCGCGCTTGGCGGAGCGGCACGCCGCGCGGCGTCATCGCCAGCACCGGCCGAGCGCCAGATTGATCGGGAGGCCCCACGCTGTCGATCGTCGCCGCGACCACGTCCGCGCGCAGCACCATCCCCGCCCCGCCCCCGGCAGGCGAACCGTCCACCGTGCGATGCCTGCCGGTCGCGAAGTCGCGGATGTTGACGGTCTCGCAACCCCACCGCCCCTCGGCGAGCGCTCGCCCCGCGAGCGACGCGCCGAGGGGCCCGGGGAACATCTCCGGGTAAAGCGTCAGCACGGTGGCGGCGAAGGTCATCGCTTGTCCCCTGCCCGTGCGGCTTTACCGTGCGCAAGCGGAACGATGCGGCGCGCGCGGAGTCTGGGGCTTATATGGGCGACATGATCGATTGCCTCATCATCGGCGGAGGGCCAGCGGGAATGACCGCGGCCATCTACCTCGCCCGGTTCCATCTGACCCTGCGCGTGGTCGACGCGGGCAAGAGCCGAGTCACCTGGATCCCGCGCTCGCACAACCACCCGGGCTATCCAGGCGGCATCGCGGGCACCGAGCTGCTGGCCAGGATGCGAGAACAGGCGACCGAGTTCGGCGTCCATGTCGAGCAGGCGCTGGTCGAGCATGTCGAGCGGCGCAGCGAGGCGTTCATGGCCCGCCTCGCGACCGGCGAGGAGATCGAGGCACGCACGGTGGTGCTGGCGACGGGGGTGGTCAACAACGGCCCACCGATGTCGCCCGATCTGCACGACGTGGCGATGACGCGCGGGTTGATCCGATACTGCCCGATCTGCGACGGCTACGAAGTGACCGACAAGCGCGTCGGCGTGATCGGCAACCGCACGCACGGCTTCAAGGAGGCGGTCTTCCTGCGTACCTTTACAAAAGACGTGACGCTGATCGCGCCGGACCAGGACATCGAGCTGTCAGACGAGGAGCACGCCCGGCTAAACGAGTTGGGCGTCCGCGCGGTCGGCGGCCCGTGCCGCTCGCTCCGCGTCGAGGGCGAGGAGATCGCGGTGCCGACCCCGGCGGGCGACCTGTTGTTCGACAGCGTCTATCCGGCGCTCGGCTCGGTGATCCGCTCGGAGCTGGCGATCGCGCTGGGCGCGGAGGGATCGTCGGACGGCTGTCTGGTGGTCGACGAGCACCAGCGCACGAGCATCCCCGGCCTGTACGCGGCGGGCGACGTGGTACGCGGGCTCGACCAGATCAGCCATGCGATGGGCGAAGGCGGCGTCGCGGCGGTGGCGCTGCGGAATGACTTGGCGGGAAGAGTGATGCTGGCGCGGTGATGGACGCGGAGTGTCGATCTATGGTGGCAAGCAGTTATTTGGACCCAAAAAGATTGTCGGTCTTGACCGCGTAGTCCGCGCGAAGTTCGTCGAAGCGAGGGTGCCACTCGCCAATACCATGCGAGGCTTTTAAAGCGTTTTCGAGACGCACTGGCGCTACAACAGTTCGGAGCTTCAACGTCGCCGCTTCTGCGGCGCTCACCGGACGTGTTGCCGATCTGTCTCTTACTTCCACGTAGGTTGCGCCCTGCACGCCCACCTTAAACCACGGCTGAGGAAGAACTCCGATGGCCTCCTTACGATTACCGATAACTGGCCAATGCCCATGGTATAGCTTCGCATCAAGCGTGAGAGCAGCAAACTGTAGCGCCGAGTCGTCTATGTCTGTAGTAGATGCATCGGCTGAAACTACTTTCTCATAAATAACGACATATAGCTCGCCCTTCCAGTCGCCAGCTAAATGGCCGATGCCGTATCGTTTCTCATCAACAGGTATGAGGAAGACGTCGCCAACAACGGCCTTCTTGCCCATACTTGCCTCCCTAATAGCAGCGGTTTACTCGAGTCCGACGATCTCCGCAACGTGGCGAAAGCGGACACGATCTCATTTAGCCCGCGAACGTCCTGTCCACCACAACCCGCTCTCCGACCTCCGCTGCGCTCACTGGCACCATGAACCGCTTCCCGTCCGGGCGCTCGATCTCCAGGATGTCCCCCGCGCCAAAGTTCTCGACGGCGGCGACGTGGCCCAGCAACTCACCCGTGTCGGTCTCGCAGATGAGGTCGATCAGGTCGGCGTGGTAGTACTCGCCTTCCTCCAACGGCGGGAGCGCCGCGCGAGCGACGGTGAGTGCGGTGCCGCGTAAGCTTTCGGCAGCGGTGCGGTCGGGTACCTCGGCGAAGCGGGCGATGAGCGCGCGGAGTGACGTTAGCGTCAGTGCACCGTCGTTGAAAATGCGATAGGGCTTGAGGTCGTCGGTGAAGAGCTTGAGCTTCACCTCGCCATTGAGGCCGTGCGCGCCGGTGATGACGGCCAGGGTGACGGGACGATCGCCCGCAAGCTCCTCCCCCACAAGGGGGAGGTGGCGCGGCGAAGCCGTGATGGAGGGGGAGGACTGGCGAACGTCGGTGCCTTCTCGCCTTCCACCCCCGCTGCACGGCGGTCCCCCTCCCCCCTGCGGGGGAGGAGCTAGACCGCCCTCTCCCTCACCCTTGCGGCGACCCGGGCTGTGGGGGCGCGACGTCGTCCGCGCCTTCCGCCGGG